>Ga0206948_1041_pt1 | contig 35236 bp, 31 predicted proteins | sample Alteio_BWOrgHeat_FD_153236 | JGI IMG/M metagenome (GOLD analysis project Ga0206948, IMG submission 153236) | Enriched cells from forest soil in Barre Woods Harvard Forest LTER site, Petersham, Massachusetts, United States -... | ecosystem: Environmental > Terrestrial > Soil > Temperate forest > O... | reverse complement strand
TAATATAGTCGATATGATATATTCTATTATTTATATCAGTTGTCATTTTTTTTATAATACCAATTTTAATATCTAATTGAAAAAATATATTTTTGAACCCTTTGCCATCAAATGTATTTCCACATATAAAAATAATATTTTTATATGTTCCCGAAACACAAAAATATGGTTGGTTAATTCTTGAATATATTTCAAAAGAATGAATTATTTTATTGTTTTTGACATTCCATATGTGAAAGACATCCTGAAATATCTTTGTTTTTTCATATAATACAAATTTATTGGGATTTACATAGAATATATCCGAACAGTTAATACCCACATCTATTTTGTCAATCAAAATACCATCCATATTGTATATCAATATATGATTATTATCGGAATATGCCAAATTCAACAAAGTATTATTTTTAATATAATATTGGCAACATAATAAATTACGATAATATAGTTCTGGTGTAAATATTATTATTTTTCGTATATTTGTTTCGAGATTAAATATACATATGGTTTTGTCGAAATGACTTAAACTTGTCATATGAGTGTTATTATATGATATGTCTGTAACATAACCAGGATCAAGTTGTTCAAACATTTTCCAACTAACCAAATCATGATTTATAATTTTTCGTACATCTATCTTATTACCATATGAAAAGGCCATGCATTGCCCATCAAGTGAATAAATAATTGAATTGATCCATAAAAATTCACCATCAACATTTATTTTATGGATTTGCTTCATGGTTGTTAGATCATATATTCTTAAACATTTTTTTGAGCCGAATGCGATTTGATTATTAATTTCACATATGCGCACCGAATAAATGGCATCAATATCATTTAAATAAAATTCTTGTTTCAATGTTGCTATTTTTTGACCATTTTCACAATCTAAAATATTTATGTTATTGTCATGTGAAGTCACATAAGAAAAAGATATGAGTAGTTCCATTTTACTTAATTTTAACATTTGTCTTAATAATTTTCTTGGAAACAATGATAAATCATAATCATTGGGAAGATATTTATTTAAAATTTTAATAGTATCATCATCATAACCAATTAAATCGACAATATCTAGCAATGTATCAAAGTCATTTGGTTTTAAAATCAAATTGTTCAACAACGATATATCTGGGTGGATTGATAAAAAATTTTGGCAGTTAAACCATTTTTTTAAATAATCAATATTTTCTTTATAACCAAATTGGTGGTTTGGGTAGATTTCTCCTAAGATGATATCATATGCTATATTTGTATCTGGCACGATAATTTGAACAATCACATTATTTTTTTCTTTGAAATTATTAAACAATTTATCAAAATAATCGATATGGCATAATTCAGTGGGATATATGAAAAATTCTTTTTTGGTTGTGTTATCAAACAAAATTAGTTTAATAATACGATTTTTATTTTGTGTGATGGTTGAACACATGTGTTTAAAAATAATTTAGCATATGTAATCATTTCAATGTTTTACATTTTTTCTCAACAATGTAATTTATTATCAATTTTTATTTTTTTTTTCATTGAAAAATTGATTATTTGATTGATTGAACATTATTATTAATTAGTTTCGTATTATTTTCCAGATGCGTTGTTATATATTAATTATTTGCTGTATTATTTTAATTGAACCAATATTTTCGTTGGATTGCCCCAGAGCCCAAAACTCCATAGGTTGTTTTAGAAATTGTGGATGCCAAGCGAATATTTGTGAATGCTCAGATTGTGATCAATTTACCAGTGCTTCGGTGTGTTGTAATCCAGGGCAAAGTACAAGTTGCGCATGTGATAATTCTTGTGTTGCCCGTTGTAAGTGTCATTGAATACATATCAAAAATATAAATTTTTAATTGGTATTTTTGATACAATCATTCGTCATAATTTATTATCAATTTTTATTAATGACAAATTATTGATGATAAATTATTGGTTTAATTTCTTGGTGTGTTCTCTCAATATAGCATCAATTGGGTTGGTTGTTGGATGTGAAAATGCCACACTATATGTCATACGGTTAGCCAAAGTATTTAGCAATTGATATGTTTGTGCGTCCCATATTTTGGTACAAACATAACTACTCGAGATAATTCTTAAATTATCAGATGAAAATGTTACATTATATATCGGACATGTATGGTCAATCCATGTATTTAATAGTTGGCCAGATTTGGCATCCCATATATTAATACTACCATCATAACCACCTGATACAATTCTCAAATTATTAGGTGAAAATGCCACACTTTGTACCGATCCAGTGTGACTATCCAATGTATTTAATAACAAACCTGAATTTGCATCCCATATTTTAACCGTATTATCACTATTACCTGATACAATTCTCAAATTATCAGATGAAAATGCTACACTATTTATCCAATAGGTATGGGCATTCGATGAAAATGCTGCACTATTTATCCAATAGGTATGGGCATTCAATGTATTTAATAATCGACCAGTTTGTGTGTCCCATATTTTAATACTAGCATCACCGCTACCTGATATAATTTTCAAACCATCTGATGAAAATGCTACACTGTTTACCCGACCGTTATGACCATATAATGTATTTAATAATTGGCCAGATTTGGCATTCCATATTTTGATGCTTTTATCATGGCTGCTTGATACGATTTTCAAATTATCTGATGAAAGTGCAATACTATTTATCCAATTGTTATGAGCATTAAAGGTATTCAACAATTGGCCAGTCTGGGTATTCCATATTTTGATACTACCATCGTGACTAGCAGATATAATTGTTGAGTTATCAGATGAAAATGTTAAACCGGATACCGTATTATTATGGCCTTTTAAAGTGTTCAATAATTGATTTGTGTAAGTGTCCCATATTTGAATATCTTTACCAGCTCCACCCAATACAATTTGGTAATCAACTAATAAAAGCTCATTAATGAATTCTATTGTAAAATTATTCAAATCATAATCTAACTGTATATTTTTTTTTATTGCACGCATTAAACGTTTATCATTGACCGGATCAAAATCTTTAATTGTTTGTGTAAATGAATCAATTACTTGCATAAATAATTCAAAATCTTCTTTGGGTACATCAATGTCATACAATAGTTTAATATCATTGTCCAAACAAAATGATCGTCTACATTCAAACATATCCGATAAATATTTGATATTTCGATACAATGCCGAATCTATCTCTTGATTATAAAATGTTGATATCATATCACGAGCCACTTTTGTATTATTAACTTCAATTTCGAATTGCTTTTTTTGGTTAGTATTCTCATTAAAATGAAATAAACCATGAAAATAAGGAGCCGAACTTTCCAACACACATTTATGAGCCACAATATTGAGTGTACCAGAAGGATCAATTAAAATGATTTCGATAGTATCAACAAATTTATTAACAAATTCTGCCGTGGAATTGTTCAAATCGTAATTTAGTGGAATATTTTCTTTTATTGTTTTTATCAAATGTTCGTCATTGATCAAACCAATATTCTTAATTATTTCCACAAATAAATCAAATTCTTCTGGCAATACTTTAATATCATACAAAAGTTTGATATCATTCTTCAAACAAAAATGACTTTTGCATTTAAACATATCAAACAAATTTTTGTTTTCGTGATACAATGCTGAATCCATTTTTTGATTATAACAATGCGAAAAAATAACATCACGAGCTATTTTATTATTATTAACCTGAACAACAAACATGGATTGATTTTTACCATAATCAAATAATTTATGAAAAAAAGTAGATGAACAACCTAAAATACATTTATGAACTTTAATTAGAAGAGGATAATTATCATTAGAATCAATTAAACTGATTTCAGCATTGGTATAAAAATTGTCTTTGATAGCATCTTGATAAAATTTATCCATTTTGTTTTGAATAAAATCACTCATCGTGAAATTACCATAAAATTTGACATGAGCATATCAATGTGATTTATTATCAATTTTTCAGCATAATATTTTATGTTTTATTACTTTTTATAAATATAGTAATGACAACAGATATAGAAGATATTGCTGTAAAATACCAAAAACTGACACAAATAGAACACATTTTGAAAAGACCAAGCATGTACATCGGAGGAATCGATCTAATAGAGGATTTGGTATGGATAATGAATGAAGATCACAACAAAATCATCGAAAAAAATATTAAATACATCCCAGGTTTATACAAAATTTTTGATGAAATAATCGTTAATGCGTATGATCAAGCGATAAGGGATCCATTGGTTACTACCATTAAAATTAATCTTGAGCCGAAAAAAAATAAATTTACGGTGTACAATGATGGTAGAGGCATTGATGTTGTAATTCACACTAAAGAAAATATATATGTTCCGGAATTAATATTTGGTACGCTATTAACATCAACCAGTTTTGATGAATCAACAGTTAGAATAACAGGCGGTGTACATGGCCTAGGTGCCAAATTGACTGCAATTTTCTCTTTATATTTCAAAGTAGAAATAGGTGATCCTATCAATAAAAAAAAATTTGTTCAAATTTATGAAAAAAATTTATCAATCAGATCAAAACCAAAGGTGACAGATTATTTAGAATCGAATGGTTATGTTAAAATAACATTTAAACCTGATTTAAAATATTTTGGGATTGATCAAATCGACACAGATACAATATCACTATTTAATCGGCGAGCGTATGATTTTGCCGGGCTACTAGGTCCTCGAATTAAAATATATTTGAATAATGATAAAATTACATCCAATGATTTTGGTAAGTATGTGGCTTTATATACGGATTCTATCATGATTAAAGAAGAATGTGATCCAACACAAGAATTATTTAAAAAAGACCGATGGCGAATAATTGTAACAAAAAGCAATGAAAAATTTAAACAAATTTCTTTTGTGAATGGGATTTATACCATACATGGCGGGCAACATGTTAATTATATATTAAACAGACTAACCAAAGGAATTAGATCTATGATAGAAAAAAAGTATCCAGCGGCCAATATCAAAGAACAATTTGTCAAAGACCAAATCTGGGTATTTATTGCAGCGGTTATTGAAAATCCAACATTTCCGTCCCAAACAAAAGATGAACTTATTACACCACCATCCAAATTTGGGTCTGTGTGTGAATTTACAAAAAATTTCATAAAAAATGTTTATGTGAAGTTAGATATTGAGGCTACGGTGGGTGCACAAATTAGCATCACCGAAAGTAGGGAACTGGAAAAAATCGGCACGGAAAAAAAATCAGTGATCAAAGGCATACCAAAATTATATGATGCCAATTGGGCCGGAACTGCAAAATCTTCCAAATGTATTCTTATTTTGACGGAAGGTGATTCTGCTAAAACAATGGCCATAAGTGGTATTAGTGCCATTCCCAAAAGTAATAATATATTTGGTGTTTTTCCATTAAGAGGAAAATTATTGAATGTTCGTGAAGCCACACATAAACAAATTATTTCAAATGAAGAATTCATCAATATCCAAAAAATCCTAGGCCTAAAAATGAATAAAATATATACAGAAGAAAATATAAGTGATTTACGATATGGACATGTGTTATTAATGATGGATGCAGATGTTGATGGATCACACATCAAAGGTTTATTCATAAATATGATGGATTACTATTGGCCATCACTTTTAAAAATAGACGGATTTTTGGAAATGTTTATCACTCCAATTGTTAAAGTTACAAAGGGAAATGATATAATATCATTTTATGCATCAGAAGATTATAACAAATGGAAAAAATCAACAAAAAATATTAGATTATGGTACATAAAATATTACAAAGGACTTGGTACCAATACTGCAGCAGAAGCCAAGGAATATTTTGTTGACTTAGATAGGCATATAATTAATTTTATATGGTCAAATAAAAGTTCCGATGCCATAAAATTGGCATTTTCCAAATCTTACATTGAAGAAAGAAAAAAATGGTTACAAAAATATGATAGTACAGTAACAGTAGATTATCGCCAACTTAATTTAACATATGAGGATTTTATAAACAAAGAACTAAAACATTTTTCCAATTCCGACAACATCAGATCTATTCCATCTGTCATGGACGGTTTAAAACCATCGCAAAGGAAAGTATTATATAGTTCATTTTTGAGAGATTTAACAGAAGAGGTTAGAGTCGCCCAACTTGTTGGTTACGTTATAGAAAAAACAGCATATCATCATGGTGAGGCTAGCTTGGCTGGTACAATCATAAATATGGCACAAAATTTTGTTGGATCAAATAACATAAATTTTTTAATACCAAGTGGTCAGTTTGGTACAAGATTGATAGGTGGAAAAGATCATTCTGGTCCAAGATATTTATTTACTAGGTTAGAAAAAATAACTAGAGCAATTTTTAGAAAAGAAGATGATATATTATTAAAGTATTTAAATGATGACGGTTATCCCATTGAACCAGAATTTTATGTGCCAATAATACCAACAATATTGGTTAATGGCACAGAAGGAATAGGCACAGGATATTCAACTTATGTACCAAAATATAATATCCATGATATTATTCATAATTTAGAAAATTATATATCAACTTCAAAAAACAATAAATTTGTTATGATACATCCATGGTATAAAGGATTTAATGGAAAAATTAATCGTATCAGTAATACAGTGTATCATTCAAAAGGATCATACAGCAAAAATGGTAGAAATATAACAATTAGTGAGCTACCTTTGTTTGTGTGGACGGAACAGTACAAGAGTTATTTGGATGAACTATCAACCAAATATAAATTTATAAAAAAAATAGTTAATAATTCCACAGAATCTACCGTGGAATTTATTATTGGATTTGATGATGAAAATTATTTAAATCAATTAGAAACAGATATTTCTGATGGAACTAGCAAATTAGAAAAATTATTTTATTTGTCAAATACCATCAATCTCACCAACATGCATCTATATGATCCATTTAACATGATAAAAAAATATGAGAATGTGATTGAAATATTTGAAGATTTTTATCATGTACGCCTTGATTTTTATCAAAAACGAAAAGATCATATGCTTAAAATATTAGAAAATGAAATCTTATTACTCGAATCCAAAATTAAATTTATTGATTTGGTCATATCCAAAAAAATATCATTGTTTAACAAATCCAAAGATGAAATCATAAAAATTCTAACCGATCATAATCTATTGATACTCGAAAATGAACCACCATTTGATTATTTAATTCGAATGTCATTTTATTCTTTCACCAAAGAAAAAATTGTTGAACTCAAAAAAACACATCACGATAAAAAACAAGAATTCGACATACTAATAAATAAAACAATAGAAAGTATGTGGCTGGATGATTTGGCTGAACTAAAAAAATTATTAGTTGCTAATTAAATTTATAATGACATCATTAAAAGAAATTCGATTTATTTTATTGGATGAATATTCAAATTGGCCATTGTTAATAATTGTAATAAAAATAGATATATTAATAATTATTTAAAATGATTATTAATAAAAGTAAATTATTCGGCTTCTGAAGCTGGTATTGGTTTAATTTTTTAATGTGCTCTTTCAATTTCACATCAATTGGATTTGTGATTGGATGTGAAATTGCCACACAATATACGGAATGGGTATGACCAACCAGTGTATTTAATAATTGGCCAGTATAAGCATCCCATATTTTAATATAATGATGTTAGCATCCCATATTTTAATATAATGATGTTAGCATCCCATATTTTAATATAATGATGTTAGCATTTCTGTTCCATGATGTTTTAAATATATAGGCTATCAATTAATTCGACATGGAACAAATACGCTAACAACATTATAAAATGAGGGTTTATCAATGAAAATTAATATAATTTAACAAAAAATGAACACATACATATTCATATAATACTATTATTTTTAATGCTATCATATAGTATTAAAAATAATTTACCAATATTCACATTTTTCAAACAAAACATAAATTAATATATTGATCTCATATTCATTTTATAAATATCATCAATGATATGAATCATTACAAAATTTTTTGAAATATTTAATAAAACGTGGAAATAATTTTTTTGTTGAATTAACTGATGCTAATTTAGTGGATATGTTTGGACATTTCGAATCAGAATTATCATAACTAAAATCATTGGTCACAACAAATGGATGTGCACAGGATGTTCCACAAAATATGTATATACTTTCGTTAAAATTAATAAGTCCAAACATTTGCAAATCTTTATCATTAATCTTGAAATCAATATAAAATAAAATGGTTGATCCATCATTTGATTTGAAAAATAAATTTTTTATCAAATTGATTTGGCTTGATTCGCTGTCTTGATCATCTGGATTTGCATCATCAGCATCATCCAGATTTGCATCATCGGCATCATCTGGATTTGCATCAACCGTATCATCTGGATCTGCATCATCAGCATCATCCGGATTTGCATCAACTGCATCATCTATATTCGCATCATCAGCATCATCTGAATTTGCATCATCAGAATCATCCGTACATGGATTTGGATCATAATTGGCCAAAAATGTACATAATTGGGGTGCATTTGAATATTTTTTAACATTGGTGCAATATTTTTCATTGTATATGTTTTCATAATCATCAACACATGGTTTGAAATAAATATCTTCTATATTTTCGTATTCCAAAAGTGATGATCCCCAAATAAAATCAATGAATGGATTAAAATATTGTTTGGGTACTTTTTCGTCAATGTAGCGATGTTCCGAAGCAAAAACTATTGATTCTTTAATGAGTTCTGATTCATCATAAGTCGCGATTAAATTTTTAAAATTAATAAAGTCATCCAATTCTAGTTCCATTTATATTTATATTTGAATCAAATAAATATCTTTTATGTATCAATAATTCAATTTTAATTTATTTTTTAATGATAACCGTAATGCATTGAATTAATTAAATGTTTCAGACCATTTTTTCATGAGTTTATATTTTTGGGTGCACACATATCTATTAAAATCAAAACTATTTTTTGCATAATAGACGACTATATCATTAATTATTACCGGAAATGATGTTTTGTTTTTTGTTGATTGTATTAAACTAACAATATCATTTTTAACATCATATACACTACCTACCCACATTTTATCAACATTTTTTATTTGAGCACGAAATTTTTGGTCTGTTTCTAAATTTAAATAAATGAAATTATCATCAGTAATTTTCCATATAAATCCCCCAGATTTATATATACCAGACTTATTCATATAGGAAATTAATGATCCTATCGGAAATTTTTTTAGTTCATCAATTGTCGTTATTTCTTCGCGTCCATTTTTTATCATGGATTTAATTTTTGCTTCTACCAATGATTTATTTTTATTGATAGGCTCTATTTTTACGGTTGTATTTTTTTTCTTATTATTTTTTGACATTATAATTTACTCAAACGATATTAATATTACACATATGAATTTTTAATATCAATATTTTTAACATTTATTTCCATACTTGATCAATTCAGTGATTGGCCAAAACTTGATCAATTCAGTGATTGGCCAAATGTTTCATACCATTTCTTCATAAGTTTGTATTTATGGGTGCAAATATATCTTTCATAATCATATTTATTTTTTGTATAATTAACAACTATGCCACCCACTTTTACTGGATTTATTGTTTTCTTTTTTGTTGTTTTCACTAAACTGACAACATCATTTTTAACATCATAAACACTGCCCACCCATATTTTATCAACATTTTTCATTTGAACTCGGAATTTTTTATCAGTATCTAAATTTAGATAAATGAAATTATCATCAGCAATTTTCCATATAAATCCGCCAGGTTTAAATGCATTGGTCTTGCTGGAGTAAGATATTGATGATCCAATTGGAAATTTTTTAAGCTGATTTTGTTCAGTTATTTCTTTACGACCATGTTCTATCAAACTCATAATTTTGGCACCAACTCTTGCTTTATTGACCGGCTGTTTCCCAGATCTGACTCCTTTTTGCTAGCTCCCATTTTTTTGCTAGCTCCCATTTTTTTGCCAGCAAATAAAATGGGTCAAAAGAAATGGGTCAAAAAGTGAAGTCAGATTGGGATAACGCAATATTTTAAACAAATTACATTTGTTTAAAATTTACTGTTTCTTTACAATATTCTTTTTATTAGTTTTTGACATTATTATTTTATTTGAACAATATTGATATTATGTGTATGATTTTTTAATATCAATATTTTAAATTGGCATATCGAAGAAAAATATATCATTAATGATACGATATCAGCATTTGGGGAGTTAGCTGTATGGGCTACTAGCTGTATAATGATGTAGAAATATAGTGATATGCCAGCCAAATTATATAAAAATAAATAATAATACTAAATTAGTACAATAATTCGCTTATGATTTATAAATCAATATATATAATTTCAACATGTTCCAGATCTAAGAAAAATATGTTTAAAATAGGAAAACATACAGGTTCTCAGGAACAATTATTGACACGGTATGAAACATATCTAATACATATAAAAATTTATTATTTTCGCTCTGTATCTGATTATAATAAAATAGAAAATTTAATAAAATCAAAATTAAAAAGACAAAGAATTAAAAAAGCAAATGGTAATTATACCGAATGGATTAATTTGGAATTGCCCAAATTAATATCATGTATAGACGAAATCATTGATCAATATGAATATAATAGTACAAAAAATAAGTCTAGTATCAATAATTCAAACAATAATAAAAACAATAAATATGATGAAAATACTGAAGATGAAAGCACTGAAGATGAAAGCACTGAAAGCGATGATGAATATATAAATTCCATTGATTTGTCAACAAATAAATATTTGATTGAAAATATCAATCACTATAATAATATTCAGAATAATTTTGAATTAATGAAATCAATGAATTTAACTGTTCGAACGCACAATATTGTATTAAAAGATAACATGGAGCATCAAACATTCTATGACAAAATATATGATGACAATGAAAATTTAATTAAATATCAATCTGAATTCAATGATAATCATAACGCATTGCATGTGTTTACCGGAGAATTACATGGTGGTTATATGGGTATTGATATTGATTGCAAAAATAATAAATTTTCCCATGCAATTTTTTGTGTCGCAACTTTCAATGAACTACAACGTACGCTAATCTGTACAACTCCAAATGGAGGGTTTCACTATTTATTTGAATTGAACAAAAGTCAACAAAAAATATTATCTAATTATGAAACATGTCAAGCAAAATTATTTAATTGTGATATTAATATTTCATATAATGCAGGACGATTTGTTATGAGCGGAGAATGCTCAAATTATGATACAATTAATGGTCATTACACATCTTATTATAAAATTATAGATTCGACCAAGCCTACAATATTACCTAATGTTATTTTTGATGAAATTATCAACAAAAGTTCAAAATTGAATGATACTATTAAAACTATTACAGTTAATTCAATAACTAACAACAATAATATTATAATAACAATACCAGATGTCAAAAACAATATGGACAAAATCTTAAAAAAGTTTATGGATTGTTTAAAATCCGAACGTTGTGATAAAAGAGAATCATGGTTACGAGTTGGTGTTGTTATTTTTAATGAACATGGATCATTTGAACTGTTTGATAATTGGTCCAAATTATCTACAAAATATGATGCCGATACTTGTAAAGATTCATGGAAATCCTTTGATATAAATCACAAAAATGAACTAAATATTGAAACTTTAAAAAAATATGCCAAAGAAGATGATCCAATTGAATATAGAAAAATTCAACAAAAAACCAGATTGAAAAAACCATTAGATTGCAATATTAAAAAATCCAAGCCAATTCTTGATCAAATATTTAGTGGAAATGGATATGTCACAGATAATTTAATTGCTGATTTAATTATTGAGTTGTATCCAAACAAATTTATTTTTGATGAAAAAAATAAATTTTGGTACATGTTGAATCAATATAATATTTATGAAGAAGAAGGTAAAAACCCATTTACTATTAGAGAATTAATAAATATACATATTTTATTCGTCATAGAATATGATGCAGAACAAAGAAAAATAAAATATAAACAAAATATCAAAGAAATTGAAAAAAATATAAAAAAATGTGACAGTGGTAAAGAAATAATAAGATTAAATGAAACATTGGATTGTCTAGAAACAAAATTAAAACAGATAAATTGTGTTTCATATAAACTCATCCAATATTTATGCACTGATTCAAGAAAAGATAATATTATAAGAGCATTAAAAACACTATGTCGCAAAAAGAATATTTATGAAAAACTTGATACAATTAATCCATATTTATTTGCTTTTAAAAATGGTGTGTATGATATTAAAAATAAAACATTTAGATTACCAACACCCGAAGAATATATATGTTGTACATGTAAATATAAATATAACCCTCCAGATCAAAAATATGTTGATGAACTTGAAAATATGTTTATTAATACTTTTCCGGATCCTATTGAAAGACGTTATGTATTAATGTTGCTTTCTACTGCTCTTATCGGTACTAATTTGCTAGAGCTGTTCATTTTTTTGATAGGAAATGGGTCAAATGGTAAAGGAATGATTGTACAGTTGTTAGATTCTGTTTTGGGAGGCTACTTTGGAACACTTGATATTGATTATTTTAATTCCAAAGACAATGTTAAAAGTGGTGCAGCTAATAGTAGTTTAGCAGCTTGTAAAAATAGTCGATGGGTTAATGTTAGTGAGGTTGAATCAAATATCAAACTAAAAGAAAATCGAGTCAAACAACTATCTGGTCGAGATAAAATTCAAGCAAGAAATCTTTATGGCAGTTCATTCGAATATATTGCCAAATTTAAATTATGTTTTCAAACCAATGAAAAACCCATCATTGATGGTGCGGATGACGCTATCAAACGACGGTTGAGATATATTACGTTCAGAACCAAATTTGTAGATAATCCTACACAACCAAATGAAAGAAAAATAGATCGTGAACTAAAAGATAGAATATTACTCGATGATCAATACAAATATGCATATTTTTCAATACTGTTAAAACATTTTTACATACTAGCAGATGACGAAAAAATGGTATTAACTGTTCCGGCATCATTCCAAGTTGATGTTGATAATTATCTCAATGAGAATGATCCTGTTAATTCATTCATAAAAGATTGTTTGAGTAAAACTGCGAACTATAGTGATACAATACAAAGCAGTGATCTTTATAATGAATTTAAAATTTATTCAAATGATAAATATGTTCACACAACCAAATTTAAAATAATTCTAGAAAAAAATGATATGAAGTCAATTCGTGGGAAAACAGGAATGATATACCATAATTTGGCATTTAAATATCGACCCAGTCAAAATCAACATAATAAAATCATAAATGTTGATATTATTGACTAATGACTAATTTCATTCCTGAGGTTGATATTTCTAAATCTACAAAATTTTAATTATTGTTTATGTCAATGATATTTATATTGTTTTTTATAAATGCTTAATGGTACCTATCCTGACATATGGGAACATATATTTTCATTTTAATATGCTTCTACCCAAATTTTTGCTAGCAAATAATTTGGGGAACGAGTTCTATTTATGGAAGCCCCCAAATTATTTGACTAGAGCTAGCAAAAATTTGGGTAGTTGCTTCCATAAATAAAACCGTAGAACATTCAGTGTCGTTATTATACATTTTTGACGTGCAACCGGCCGTTTTTCTTTAGAAAACCACGATTTCCTTTGAAAATCAAAAATCCGGGCAATGTATAAAACGAACACCGAATGGTTTCCCAAATAGAAAATGCTTTGCACAGAAAGTTATAAAGTAGAACAAAAATTTTTATAAAATTTATATAATTGCTTAATGAATTCTTCTGGACTATAACCATCGGTTACAATATTTGGCCCAGATCCATTTGAATTGTTATAAATAAATTCATCTGCTATTATAAACGGATGGCTGCAATAACATCCAACAACAATATATTTATTTGATATAGTATCAAATATTCCCATCAATTCACAATGTTCAACAAATTTATATTTGATATCCATTATATATAACACATATCTCTCATCAAGTGATTCGAAATATGATTCTTTGAATTGTTTTATATGAATATCATCATCAGAGACCGAATTTAATGCCGATTTTAAGTAATGATAATTTTTTTTGTTGAATTTTTGTTTGGATACTTTTCTTATAAAATTATCATATGTTAAACACAGATTATCATTTATTGGTTTATCACAAAAATTATTATGCTTGCGTCTTCTTTTGTTTGGCATAAAATAACTACCACTCTCAATGCCACTACCATCATATTCATAAATCATCGATGAAAAATCAATGTGATCATGAAGAGTTGATTGAGACATTATGATTTATATAATTTTACTTATTATTTATATATGAATATGATATGATCCATTAATTTTATTTCGAGATTAAAATTAATGGAAATAGTTTCTATTGTTTGGCCCACTGATGGAATTATAAGCAATATCAAATCTGGTCAAATAACAATATGTGCATCTAAAAATAAAGTTCATGTAATATCTGGGAATAATGTATATGCAATAACGGACGGAATACTTTCCAATATTAAAACAGAGGCCATTGATAATTCATATTTGATAATATTAACTATTAAGCACCATTTATTAAAATCAGTTGCAATCAAAATAAAAGTTAATCTTCCAAAAGATACTTGCTCCCGGCTTACAAGGCCGGGATGCAAAAATGTTTTTAAACTTAGCAAGAAAAATAACACCGACGTCAAAAAAGGAGAACTGCTCGGTACAGTATATAATATGATTGAATGCGAAATAAATTTTAGTGTAGTCCTAATTTATTTGCTGGCAAAAAATTCGGGAGAAAAATATCATAATAATGTTGGTATTGGATCTAAAATAACTGGTGGAAAAAATGCCATTGCGTGTATCATAAAATCGCCAACTAATATTTATCAACAATCAGATATCTATCAACAATCAGATCCCAGTCTCGCAAGGGGTGGTTCAGATAATGATGATAATAATATAAAAAAATATGTCATTTTGACAACACCACATGAAGTTTGTATTGAACCTAAGGATCATTTGTGTGATTTATACGCAAACAAACTAGCCACAAATCTATCAAAAAATCTCAATAAAAACAACAATATAACTTTATTTCACGGTAATATAAATCGCGGCATATTAGATCTCAATCGAGTAGCTTCATATAATTCTAATTTTAGATCTGAACTCAGAAATAAAGTTTATGACATCATCAATAATGCCAATCCAAATGACAATCCAAATGTTATGACAATATTGTATATTTTGGATTGCCATTCATTTCCAGCCAAAAGCGAACACTATCCTCCAAGTTTTTCTAATTTAAGAATTAGTGATCCTGATGTCGCTATCATATTTAGTAATGGTTCATTTTTACTCATAGTCGAAGAATTAACAGATACATTTAGAGATAATGGTGTTACTTCAACTAAGTTTTTATCAAGTGGCAATGATATAATTGACGAATTTGATAAAATATATGAACTATATCATGGTGTAATAATTGTACCAGTTTTGATTGAGATCAGAGAAGATTTGTCCGATGAAAAAATTAATCTCGTGACTAAATCTGTTGATCAATGGATTAATACGACTAGCAAATTTATTAATAATCAATACAAAGAAAAAATTGAAATATTAAAATAATTAAATAATTCATTGAATCATCCAATGAATAAAAAGGTGATGGAACAAAAACGTACACTATTATTAGTTGATGGGATACAAGATAAAAAAATTATTTTAGAAGCTTATCAAGAAAAAATTTTAATAAAAGAAAGTAATTATTTTAAAGAGTTGTTCGAAAAAAAAAATCAACTAGGTGAAAATCCGCAAGAAATTACAATGAACGTTCCACATGCTGGTGTTGTGGTTAGAATCTTGGAAGAAGAATTTTGTAGTGAAAAACTTAATGTACAAGATTGTTCCATGGAGATTCCTTTATTACAAAATGAAGTTACACCTTGCATCGACCAAGAAAGAGGGCGTAACAAAGAAAGAGAGCGTAACATGGGTTCCCAAGTTTCAGATGCTGATGTTACGATCAATATCATGGATGAAGAATTTTTTGTGATAAAGGATTATTTTTAATGTGATTACTATTTATAAAAGTTTTTGCCAAAAAATTTTATGAATTATTAATCATTCGCATTGTTGTAATGACTGGATTTTCGTTGTAATCAGGATCCTGGATAATGCCATCATAAATAATTGAACCATTTTTTTCGCCCCAATCAATTAATATCTTATTACAATCTTTGCAAAATATTTCAAATCTGGAATAATTAATTGCGAAGGCAATAACATAGTATTTATTGTATCGATTTATTACATAAAAAGATTCGCGCTGAAGTTTCGATCCGATATGATTAACCAATTCATCCTCCTTCTTAAAAAAATTTTCATCAAAATAACCAGATTCATCTATTTTTCCATGATCATGATTTTCTTCATAACAATATTTCCCGAATACACCTTTTTCGGGTTTACATCCGACCACATCTTTCCATTTAAAAACACTAATCATATCCTTGATATTTTTTCTGATATCATTGATATCAGCTTTATTGATATTTCGATGTATGGGGCCATGATCAAAATTTAAATCATCTAATATACCAAAGCTTATTGTATCAATCATTGTTATTATGATTATCATTATTATGTCGATTGTTTAAATTATTAATTATTCAATTTTTTCAAATCAAATGTTTAAACAGATAAATATTTTTATCAACATATATTTTTAATTAAACTATTATTTTTTTCAATATTGGTAAAAATCAATTCGACATCATTAGATAAACCGCATACCCAAAGGGTGCGGCCCGGCCCTTGGAGACCGTGGCCGATTTTGATGTAATTGTCTGGTCCATATGAATGGCACCACTTAAGTAGGGTATACCATTGAGTATATTTTTTGGAATCACGTGCGAAATCGCCGAGTGTGAAATCATATTCTTTATTCTGCAACATATTTTCATCATAGAATTTTTTGTGATTATCCAAATTATGTATTTTTTCCAACAAATCACTGTTGAATTCATCACATTTCATTCGGTCATAATCGACATTATCAAAATCATAAAATAGTTCAAAAATAAGAACGTATTTACAAGTCCCATTGGAAAGCAGTTTAATAATTTTATCAATTGATTCGGTGCCAATAAAAGGTCTGACCCTCAATTTAAAATATTTCAAAGTAGAAAGATTATTGGATATAACCGAACAAATGGCATCCATATTAAAATCTGTGTCTTTGGGATTTATTTCGGTTTTGATTGACTGGATATTGGTTCTTTCTTGTAAACAGGTAAATATATCAAATTCACCGCTATAAGGCTGTTTGATATCAATATAATTTTCATCTAAGAAATTTTTTTGTGATGATTCATTCAAGAATTGAATATTTGTTTCCGTTCTTTCACTTTCGTGGCGTTCTTTTTTTTGATATTCGTGCATCTTTTCATTCATAAATTCATAAGAAATATCCCCATAGCCAGATGGTTCCAATTCAGAAAAATGATTAGTATGTGATGTTATCCATTTTATAAATGCAAACCAATAATAGTATCTCCTAAATTTTTTTTGTGTTGATAAATATCCTTTTTCTCTATATAATTCTTTGTATTGATCCGAAATTTTAATTACCTTGATATATTCTGATTCATTTGCATTGTTGCATATATATTCGCATGAAAAATCATTAAACCAACAAGAAATTTCAATTCGCCACATAGAATCAATTTCTTTAAGCAGTAATATTATATTATCCAATTCGGCCAAATCAATAATTTTTTTTAAGGCTTTGATATCAATGATGATACCTTTGAGAGTAGTTTTGTTATTTGATATAATTTGATGAATGGTTTTAAAACAAACGCTCCCCAATTTTTTGCTAGCAAATAAATTGGGACTGGCATTCGTGGATAATTTAAAAGCATCCATACTAATATTTAAACTGTACATGTTTACAAGTTTATCCATGCAAAAATCATAATTGGCAAAAAACAAATTATTCAATTTAACATTATAACGATTTGCACTATCAACAACTATTGGTTTGATAATTTTTTCGTCCCAAGCAGAACGGGATATCGGAATATCTCTTGGAATCGGATAATCTCTATCATGATTAATACTATCTTTATTGACCTTTTCAAAATTGATATTGCATAACTTTTGGATGAGTTCATGCTCTTGATCAATATTATTTAACCCGTATGATATCATTTGAATTTTATTTTCATCCAAATATTCAAAAGTATTATTGAAATAATATGTTGCGCATTCATTATATTCCGGATCAGTATATGAATCACGACATTTATCTATTAAGGTCATATCCAATGATTCACAAAAAGCTGTTAATAAATAGTGTTGGTTAAATTTTCTTACTTGGTCAATATCACTTTTATAACCGTTTTCTCTATAAAATTCAAGAAAATTTTTTGATATGTGTATATTGCGAATTTTATTAGTTTCTACTGTTTCAAAATCCATATCATCATAATTGATATTGTTCAGTGTAGCATCAAATACCAACATATACTGACATTTGATATCATACAACAACTCAATAATTTTCGCAAATTTTTTTGTGCATAGTGATCTTTGTTCAGTTTTCAAATAAAATTTTTTTAATGTGTTTCTATTGTTATTAATGAATTTTTTAATATCATCCTCAAAAAAATATTCATCAATTACACAAACGCTAATAGATACAATATTTGTTCGATATTGAACTAATGAAAAAAGTTTTTTGTTGATTATGTTGGATAAATCAATATGAGTATTATTGGGATTTTTCAAATAATTATACAGTTTGGTTTGACTGGTGAAATATGACATTGATATTTTAATTAGTAAATATTCCATTGGATTCATGAATAAGGTATTAATAATTCAATTTTTATTTTGGACCATTTATTGCCACTTTCAAAAAATATTTTAAATAAAATACTTTTTAAAAATATTATTGTTGGGGCTCAACTTTGATACCAACACTGCCACTGCCTATGCCCTTTGTTTTGGCATATGAAACAATTTCATTAGCGGCTTCGACCAAGCGTTGATAAGTTACAGTAGTAAACACGCGTGCATAAATATCAGACATCAGAGGTGTATCTACGATATCTTCGTTGTTCCATTTATCACTAATTTCATGTAACAAATGCTCATTTTTCATAGTCAATCCCATTGCTGCCATATCAAGAGCAGCAATTTTCGGTTGATCGAACCAATCGCCAATTTTTGCTTTTTTTCTTGGCATCAAAGGTTGAGCTTCAATCGCTGCTGCTAATTTGTTATCAGCGAGCCACTTGGTGAAATCAATAGTGTTCTGCAAGCTTTCAATGGACTCACCGGGTCCGCCGAGTACAAAGGAACAAAACACATGCATTCCGGCTTCATTTATTAATTTAACTGCATTTATATTAGCAGCCAAACTATCATTCGGACTTTTTAGGCGCTTGAGTATGGTGTCATCTCCACTATCAAGGCCCATATTAATCATGACAGCACCCAGTTCTTTAAACAAACCGACCAATTTTTCATTAACTTCTCTTGCTTGTGCATAAGTAATAAACTTAGTATCTGCCAAATGTTCGGGTCGTGATTGGATCAAAAATTTTATCCACCATGGCACACTAGACATACTATCAAATGCTTCATAAAATATATTGGCATTGATTTTATTACGAGCATCTTCGATTTCCTGCCAAAAAATGCATGGACTGGACAGTTTAATTGTTAAGTCTAAGATACCGCAATATTTGCATCGGTTATTTAAACGGGGACAGCCCCGTCCTTTATTTATTGTCGTACAACCAGTAATTTTGTCATTTGGATGCATAAATCCATAGGTTTTTTTATAATTTTCCAAATAGACATCCCAGATGCTTTGTGGTAAAAGTGAACGGTCTACAATTGGATAGCGATCCATTTTGTACTTGCCTTCTAATGGAGGCGCTTTTGCTGAACTTTTCATAATTTCACCACGATCATTTCTGTACATCATTTCAGGAACAGTGTCAAGATCAGTGCCATTTTCCAATGCCTCTAAAAAAGGGACCGCCATATTCTCTCCATGTTCCGCTGTGCAAATCGCATCAACGATTGGTTGTTTTTTTAATATATTTTTCCCCAATAAAGCGGCTTGATCATTACCAAATAATGTGATTGCTCCCATTTTTTTGGCTAATTTTGCAAATTCCAAACTACTATTATACGTTTCTGCCAAAACTGATAAACCGACCACCGCAGGTTTATCTCGTTGCATATCATTTGCAATTTCATTGAATGAGGTGATTTCCGCATCATAAACTCTAGTATTCCATTGTGTTTTGTTTTTGATATCAGTCGCGATAGAAAGCAGACCCAGAGGCGGAAATGTGTGATCATTGGAATATTTTGACATAAAATTATTCAAAGGTGGATTGATTAAATAAATAGTTCGATTGTTATACAATTTGTTTCCTCTGGCTGCTAGATTTATCATTTTGATTCGATATTAGTGTAACACTAAAACTTATTGTATTTAGTCATAAATAACCTAATTTATTAGATCAATAATCAATTTTTTAATTATTTTTATCAAAAATAGTTAAAAAATATATTCAATTATATTTATCAGGCATAATAAATTTTATGTTTTTGTTATATTTTTTCTCAACATGTGAACAATCACATTTATTTTATTACCGGTAATAATATGAATTCATATCCTTTTTCTCTGCTTCTTTCATAGCTGTATTAAAACCATTTGCATCAATCTTTTCACAACCAGGATTTGGCTTTATTTTCTCAAGCGCTCGTTGCATTTCTTTTTCATTTTGCTGATAAACTTTATTTATCAACTTTTTGCCTTCAATTCGTGCTGCAGTGGAAAAAAATCTATGCATCGAATTCTCTTATTAATAATTTAGTTTTTTAGTTTTTCATGTTAATATGTATTGGCATAATCTAAACTTTTTTTTTCATTTTTTTCGCTGTATTGCTACCCATTCTTTAGAAATGATATCAATCAATGTTAAATTATATTAATTATTTTTTTTAAATATGATTAATATAATTTTAAAAATTAGTTCATGCTGAAAACAGTTTCTTTGAGCCAATCATAAAATGGCATAATCGAACTCATTGTGATTTGTTCTCTGGGTGTATGTGCATGATCAATTTGTGGACCAATACTCATTGCATCCCACTTCGGAAATAATCGGATCAGCGAACTAGTTTCTAGTCCCGCATGTGCGACATATTTATGAGGAACATAACCAAATAGTTTCTGATGTGCATCTGTTAATTTTTTCATTGTAACACTCGTATTCCAATCTGGATTCCAGCCTTCATAGCAACTAAATGGGCTTACCGCACATAATTGCACTATTTCGGTTGCAGCACAAATTTGGTCATAGTATTCTCTGAGACCATCTGTATGTGATGATCTGGTCAAACAACTAATCGTCATTTTGTCGTTAGCGGTTTTAATCAATCCAATATTGTTAGATGTTGACAAACACTTTTCAGAATATGGACTCAACGAAATTGGACCTTGATGCAATATCATTAATAAATTAATAAGTTTGTTATCAACAAATGAATTCTTTTGAGAACTATCTACAACTTTTTCAAATGTAAATGTAACATTTTTTTCATTGTATCTGATACCAACCGATTTTATATTTTTATTAATGGCTTCACGACATTTATCTTCAGTGGTTGGATCAATATAAAAACAACTATCACAAGTTTCTGGAATTGCGTTATGTGCGGAGCCACCATTTATTTCGACCAAATCAATATCAAAGTTGTTGATACATTTAATCTGGTACAATATATAACCCATTGTTTTGATTGCGGAATTTTGACCCAGATGTATGTCGCAGCCAGAGTGACCCCCTAAAAATCCTTTTAATGATAGCGAATAGCAGACTTTGTTTGATGGAGTGCTTACTCCAATTCTTTCTATATAATATTTTTCTAATGTGATTATACATTCGCTTCCGCCAACACTTCCGCCGCATATCTGATTTTCAATCTCGCTGTCGACATTGATAACAAAAGCATTCTCTGGCAGAAAAGATGGATCCGTGGAGAGGTTTTGTATTCCCTGCATGCCGCTCTCTTCATCCGCAGTCATAAGAAGATACAAATTAATATTTGGACACGCACCAGATTCAACCATTTGTTCAGCTAATACCATACTTGAAACTAATCCGATGCCGTTGTCCGCGCCCAGAGTTGTGCCATTGCCTCTCAGTACATCTCCTTTACAAACATTCATAACCTGAACAAATTTTTCATTTATTTCTGTTATACTTGCAATTTTTTTTGTAGTATCGCCAAAATAATAATGAAATACAATAGGATCTTTAGTGAAGTCATGTTTAGAATCTTCATTTTTGGCACATACCATATCCATATGTGATTGGATAACAACATTTTTTCTTGTTGTATCACCTTTATCTCCGACGAAAATAACACAATTACCATATGTATCGCGACTATATTCAAAACAATGTTCTTTGGCATATTTTTCCAAGAATGATCTGATAGCATCCAAATTAAATGATCCACGAGGAATATTACTTAATGACCGAAAATAAGCCCAAATTTTGGACAAAGTAGCATTGGACAAAGTAGCAGAGGTTGATTGATTGGTTTTTACGGTAACTTCCATTTTTTGATTAATATTATATTAAAATTAACATCATACTATTTATCTATATTAATTTCAATTTTTTTTATTAAAATATATTTCACATTGCGTTATATTTCAATTTTTTGTATTCATTTTAAACACATTAAAAAATTTAGTTGATTCGATAATGATAATTGATATCATTTTATTTGATTTAATAATGATAAATTCATTCATCAATTTTTTATTGTAATTCTGGAATGATTCAATGATAATTTGAATTCAATAAAATTGATTAATCAAATCATTGACAGATCCAATTATTTTGACAAATATTAGTTCTAATAATGAATACTACTGCTAATTTTATAGATGATGAAGTGATGAATATTTTTGGGAAGATATTAATGGATCTTGTTGAAAAGAGAAGAGATATGGATCATAATTCCTTTATGATCTATTGTAATGATATGTGGAAACAACAAATTTTAAACAAATGTAATTTGTTTAAAATATTGTGTTATCCCAATCTGACTTCGTCAGATCTGGGAAACATTTCAATAAATTGATGACTAATCCTGAGAGTTCAGATATAGACAAAGCCTTTTACAGAAAAACATTTAATATTTACAATGTAGCATTGAAGAAATTAATGGCTCTTGTTGAAAAGAGTAGAGAAATGATAAATTCTCAGCGTCAAGATATGGATCATAATTCCTTTATGATCTATTGTAATGGTATGTCGAACTATTTCAATAAATTGATGACTAATCCTGAAAGTTCAGATATAGACAAAGCCTTTCACAGTGAAATATTTAATCTTTACAATGAAGCATTGAAGTCTACCAGAAATGCTCGTAAAAATACTGCACCACATGTACCACGCAAGCGAAATACACGTAAAAATAAATATACGCATAAAAATAAAAATACCCGATATTGAAAAAAATATTTTATAAACAAACTGATTCATAAATTGATTTATTTATAAAATATTTCTCAACTCGAATCATTTGAAATTATTCTTCAATGAATTAATAATTGATATTTAATAATGATAAATTCATTCATCAATTTTTATTTTAATTCGGGAATAATATGAATTCAATAAAAAATTGAATAATCAAATGATTGACAGGTCCAATTATTTTGACAAATATTAGTTCTAATAATGAATACCACTGCTAATTTTTTAAATGATGACTGGATGAATATTTTTGGGAAGAAATTAATGGATCTTGTTGAACAGAAAAGAGAAGTGATAAATTCTCTGCGTCAATATATGGATCATAATTCCTTTATGATCTATTGTAAGAATATGACGACCCATTTCGATAAATTAATGACTAACCCTAAAAGTTCAGATATAGACAAAGCCGTTTACAGAGAAATATTTAATCTTTACAATGAAGCATTGAAGTCCCCCAGAAATGCTCGCAAAAATATAGCACCACGTGCATCACGCAAGCGAAATCCTCGTAAAAATAAATATACCCATAGAAATAAAAATACTCGATATTGAAAAAAATAAATATGAAGTTTATTCATATTTATTTTTTACAATTCAAAAAGTGAATACGATCTTTGATCGTTCTCATTTTTTTCATTGAATATTTTATAAACAAACCAATTCATAAATTGATTTAATAATTTGGACTTATGAAAAATTGAATAATCAAATGATTGGCAGTTCTAATTATTTTATCAAATATTACTTCTAATAATGAATACCAATATTAATTTTTTGAATGATGACTCAATAACTATTGATGTTGACTCAATGACTATCAATGATGACTCAATAACTATTGATGTTGACTCAATGACTATCAATGATGACTCAATGACTATTGATGTTGACTCAATGACTATCAATGATGACTCAATGACTATTGATGTCGAATATAATGATCATCATTGGTGCTATACAGGCATTTTTGTTTTATTGATTAAAAATCATGATAAAATTGTTTATAGGTATGATAATGTAGCAAATAATTTGATATTGGATTATGATGATGGCGATGGCGAAGAAAGGTTAAAGTTCATGGTTTTTCTTAATAAGAAATAAAATAATTGAATATTTTATAAACAAACCAATTCATAAATTGATTTATTTATAAAATATTTTTTTCTTGACTTGAATCATTTGAGATTATTCCTCAATGAATTAATAGTTGATGTTTCATCTAGTTTCTGGCAGATCATCCTCTTAAAGGTAATGACTTCGAAGCTACTAAACGCTAGTCAGTTGAGTAAATATTGGTCCGGTAGAACTGACAGTTTTTTTTCAAAAAACAACGATTTTCTTTGGAAAATCCGCAGCCTCTCCCCAATTTTTTGCTAGCTCTAGAAAATAAATTGGGACTGGCGGATTCCCCGCCAGGGGTGTAATAAAATTTGAAAAAAATAAAAAATTGAAATAACAACAAATTAGAAAGTCCATTAAAAAAAAAAGATTATTCGTCATAATAACACGAATTTATATAAAATGCAAGATCAAAAAAATTATCGAATAATTTCTAAACAAGTTGAAGTTCGGGTCTTATATATCGATCCTACTATATTAGAATATCGCAAAGAATTTGACGATTGGGTTCCAAAATGTTTTTACTGTGGATTTATGGGAGATGATCCTGAATCAGAACTAACAGAACATTTCTTAAAATGTAAATCATATTTGCCACAGGAATCCTCGTTTAGATCTGGTTATGTATAGATATATAGATATTCCAATTGGAAAAATAAATGAATATTATTTTTAGTGAAAAGTTTAACTTTTTATTAAAAATAATATTTATTTAATGAGTTATATCAAATTAACAAAAAAATGATTGCACTAGAGCATCATCTTTTAGCATACAAAGAATAAAATCAAAATGATTTTTCATGTAGGTATCATTTTTAATTTCGAATAGATACGTATTTAAATGTTCCAATAACTTCACTTCCTTGGCATGTAGGTATATTATGAACTGAGCTTGGATTATCATTAGCGCTATTCATTTCTTAGGATATGGTACATGGCATTTTCACCTGATAATTTAAAAATTGTATCAGGAAATGATAATCATAGTATCAAAATATGGGATTTATGTTCAGGCCAATTATTAAATACATTGATAGATCCCCAACTTTTAAAACCACAGAGCCATATGGATTTGATTTGTAGTGTGACATTTTCATCTGATAATTTGAAAATTGTATCAAATAGTCATGATCATAAAGTCAAAATATGGGATGCTGAATCAGGCCAATTATTGAATACTCTGGTTGGTCATACTCATCAAATATTAAGCGTGGCATTTTCGAATCCAATGACATATCCAATTAAAATTAAAAGAATTTGTCAGTAGAAAAAAATAAATAAACAATATTTATTTATTTTTTGCCAATATCATATCATATTTAAAAAATAATACAGCTTAACAAAAAAATGATTGCATTAATGTATCATCTTTTAGCATATCCAGAATAAAATCAAAATGATTTTTCATATAAGTATCATTTTTAATTATAGGCAGATGCGTATTTAAATATTCTAAAAGATTGCTTAATTTTTCATGTGGACGTTCTTTAGTAAAACGAAATGCTTGAAAAGCTGTTAAAAGTTCATATGCTAAAACATAATATGTATTCATAACAGAATCATAAGCTTTTCTACTTGCATGTCCCGCCATACTTACATGGTCCTCCGTACCTTGGCATGTAGGTATATTGTGGACTGATGCTGGGCATGCTAGTTGCCTGTTCTCCGCAGTTATAGCTGCTGATGCATATTGTAATATCATCAACCCAGAATTCAAACCAACATCTTCAATTAAGAAACTTGGCAAAAATTTATTTAAGGCAGGATTCAGCATGCGTTCTAATCTTCTTTCACTGATATTACATAAATATGACATGGCCAATGCTAAATTATCAGCGGCCATGCCAAGATACATGCCATGAAAGTTTCCTCCAGATATTACTTCATCATCAAATATCAATGGATTATCATTGGCGCTATTCATTTCTGTTGTAATAATTTGTTCAACAAATTTGATTTGGTCATATACAACACCTTGAACTTGTGGTATACACCTCAATGAATATGCATCTTGAACCTTATCTTTGTTATATGTTTGGTTGATTTCGGAAACATTTCCATTTGGGCAAATATATTGTCGTATTTGTTCTGCAACATGTATTTGTCCACAATGTGGCTTAACCATATGAATTCTTTCATCAAATGCTTTATGTGTACCATGTAGAGCTTCTAATGTCAGAGCGCTTACCAAATTCGCAATTTTTAATAATCTGATTGCATGATAAGTTGCCAATGCAGTATAACTAGTGATAAGTTGGGTGCCATTGTTCAATGCCAGACCTTCTTTTGCTTTTAGAACTAATGGTTCAATGGAAAGATCGGTCATGACTTTATTTGCGCTGATATAATTATTTGTTTTAAAACAATATGCTAAACCTTCTCCCATTAATCCCAATGTTAAATGACTTAATGGACTTAAATCGCCACTAGCCCCAACAGTTCCCAATTTTGGAACAAGCGGAATATAATTTTTATTAAGTGCTTCTACCAATTTATTAGCTACTTCAATTCTCACACCACTATGACCTTTACATACACATGTTAGTCTCAACAAAAGCATTCCTCTAACAATATAATGTGGCGCAGGATCACCACAACCAACAGCATGAGATACAATTAAATTTGATTGCAACAAATCAAGGTCTGAATTTGAAATGATTTTGTTACTTAGCGAACCAAAACCAGTATTAATACCATATACTATATCACCTTTTTCAATAATATTGTTAATTGTGTTCCTACTCTGTATAATTTTCTTCACACTTTTTTCATTGATTTCAACCTGATAGCGATTAACGGCTACATTATAAAAATCATTGAGAGTTAAATCTTTTTCACCTACAACTACTTTGGTAATATTAGACATTATTCTACTTTAATTAATATTCAGACATATCTTTTAAATTGTTTTTTGTTGTATCAATTTATTAATTTATTCCAAATTTTTAAGCATAAAATAAAAAATTGATTATTCAATTGGATTGATTAATAAAATAGTATTATTATTTTTTTTAATTAATCAAAATGAGAAAGTATGAAAAATGTGGAAAGACCAATAATTTATCTATTCGTTCCAAAGCGTGTAACAATAATTATTATCAATGGAATGATAAAAAAGAAAAACGAGGATATATGCCATCTTTTGGATGAATTGGTATGGCTAATGGTGATGGATGCGATTTTATTATCTGTGTTGAATGTGGATGGATACTTGGTTTGGATTCGGATGCATTAAAATCGGGTATCATAAAAGAATGGAATAAAGATGATTCTGATGATGAAAATGATCCATATACTGTGACAAGAGAATAGTTTGAAACATATTTACAACAAAATTTGAGCGCTGCACTGAGCAAAATTCAAAACTATCATGAATAGTTTCAGTACCGAAAACAGTATTAACATTACTATTTCTTCTGGTTCGTCAGGTAAAAATGATGAAGATAATGAATCCGAAGATGAAGTATCGAAGCAGCAAATAATCAAAGGCAAAAAAAAAGAGAGTGAATCCGATAATGAAGATGAAGAAAAATATAAAAAAACCAGTTAAGAAAAAAAACCAAACCATACAACATTCGAAGTCTAAAAAATAATTAACATTAAACTTGATCACAAAAGAATTATTGAATATTTATTCAATAATTCTTTAGAAAAAATATCTTGTTCTACGTTGTTATTTTTTGCCACGTATTTAGAGGGTGTGGCCAGAATGTTCCACATTCAGTCGACTGCCACGGTCTCCAAGGGCCGGGCCGCACCCTTGGGGTATGCGGTTGCGCAGCAACTGGCCCGCAGGAGAGCCGCGAAATATCAATTCTCATTCTCGAAATATCAATTCTTATTCTCGAAACATCAATTCTTATTCTCAAAATATCAATTCGAGAATGAGAATTAAATAAAATTGATTTTTTTTCGTTTAATCAAATCCAATTAATAAAAAATATATGACAAAAATGAACACGATTACTATTAATGTGGGTGGAAAAAATATGATGACGCATAAATCAACCTTGGAACAATTGAATTATTTTAAAAATATATTGGAAAGATGGAACAAATCAGACAATATATTTATTGATTACGATCCTGATCTATTTATACATTTACTCAACAAATTAAGGGATAATAATTATGTCATGCCAAATAATGATAATATCAATTCAATGTGTGAATATTTTGGATTATCTTTAAATGAAATATCTCCAAAAATTATCAAGGTAAAAATTATGGATACCCATCCAAAAGAAGAATTTAATCCAAAAGCAATTTTAGATATATTCGTATATCACCCATATCGCTGGATTTTTTGTGCATACAAAACTGATTCATCCAAAATTCTAGAAGTATATTGGGATGAGGATTTTCAAGTTTATTTTAAAATTGTCAATTGGGGAAATATTGGTATGACATTAAAAATAAAATATTTAAAGTTGCTGAGACAACAAAATACAAATATATATTTTAAAATAAAAAATGTGCCAATGCCTCCACATTCAATCCAAACCAATGATTTGTCATATATAATAGTTACAATGAAGGTTTAAGTAGGGATATAACACAACAAATACATTTGGGTACACATTTCTTCATTTTTTTCAAAAAAATAAAAAAATGCACTTAATGTTTCTATGTATATTGTTTCTAAATGATATCGTAGAATATTTAGGAAAAAATGTATAACATATTTATCAAATACCAAACAATAATATGAACCACATATTAAACATTATTATATTTACATTTTTGATTAAATATTGAACATTTAACATTTTGACTAAATTTTAATTTTCAATGAAGATTAAAATTAGTTAGATTGTTGTTCAATATATTCATCGATATCAACTGCTATTTCTTTTTCTGTCGTTACCCTTAGATTTTTGACAACCATTTTATTTTGTTTGTATTCATCTGGTGCCACTAAAATGACAAGATTAGCATTAATTCTGTCAGCATAACTGAATGCTATTTTAAGTTTACGATCACATTTCATATAAAGTGCGACATATTTATTTTTATCGCGCAATCTGTCAGCAATTTTTGCGGCAGTTGGATATAAATCTTCAGAATATGCAATTACACAATAGTCAATACCTGAATCAAATGATGGTAATTTACCTAATTCGCTTAACACGTCCAGTAATACAATATCACCAAAACCGAATCCAACAGCTGGTACTTTTTCTGCATAACCATATTTTTGTAGTAAATTATCATATCGGCCGCCTCCACAAACTGATCTTTGAAGTGTTGAATTTTTGAAAAATCCTTCGAATACCATACCAGTATAATATGATAACCCTCTTACAATTGAAACATCAAATTGTAACCATTTACCAAATCCGGATGATTCGGCCAAACTAAATATTTTGGTCATTTCATCAACAGTTTCATCATTTGCATCCAAAAAATCTGTAAGTTGTGTAATATCAGTTATTTTTGTAAGCTTAACAACTGAATCAATCGATTCTTGGTTAAGACCAATTTCTGATCCCAACATTTCGGACAATTCTTCATGACTAATTTTTTTGATTTTATCAATAATATTGAATGTTCTTTCAAATTTATCGGTCACGCCCAATTTGGTTAAGAATTTTTGTAGTATCATTCTGTTGGAAATTCTCAGTACGACATCATTATGGGTTAGTCCATTTTGTTCAAAAAATTTGACAATCATTGATAAAATTTCTACTTCAGATTTAACTTGGTCTGCTCCGAAAATATCAACATTCCACTGAAAGTGTTCTCTTTTTCTGCCCCTAGATGTATTTTCAAATCTCCAACATTGTGGAATACTGAACCATTTCAAAGGTGATACTTCTTTTTTATAAATCGCCATGATCATACGCGCAACACTGGGTGTCATTTCAGGCCGCAAACATACACTAATACCTTCTCTGTCTTTGAATGAATACATTTCTCTCAAAATATCATCACCGCCTTTTCTGGTATATAAATTTGAATGCTCTAATATAGGCGCGTCATATTCTTGAAATCCATATTTTTTAGAAATTTCTCTCCATTGGGAAAATAACCAATTGCGCTTCCTCATATCGGACGGATAAAAATCTCTTGTGCCAGATGGTCCTTGTAACAGAATTGGAGATTCACTTTGTGTAGGAGATGTATTTTCTGTTATACTGTTGTTATTTTGTTGTTCCATTTTTACAGATTATTAATTTGTGATATTGTGTAATTATACATATGTTTTTATATTATTTTTGCCAAAAAATAATATAAATCAAAAAATTACAATTTGGGCTACGTCAGTTGCTAATTTTTCGAGTAATTTTCCCCAATTATCGAAACAATCAACAAGTGGATGATTATAAAATGGACAGTTCATACATAGTGCATTTTTAAATGGACAATACAGATATATACACTTATCCAATCCCAAAGAACAACCTAATTCAGAAGATGTTCCTCTATATGCATATGTTTCATCTGTGATGATAATGATATGACGATCACAATTTTTGATTCCATTAATATCAAACATTGCTTCAACAGCTAATCTGTCTTTCTTGTCCGCATAATTTTTTCGCAATTCTGCTTGATTCTGATCATCGGTCCAATCATATGTAATTGTATATCCCAATGTTCGTAATTCATTGATTTTTTCCCTAATCAAAAGTTTATCATCATATTTACCACTTACGAATATTTTTTGTGACATTGTACTTATTTTATATACTGATATAATTATGTTTTGCATGTTTTATCCAAATTTTTTTTTCAATATTTTTTAAAATGTCCTCCTTTAAAGGATTATGCCTCCTTTAGAGGATTCTGCCTCCTTTAGAGGATTCTGCCAACTTCACACTGCCCGTCATGAAAAATCGTCTTGTCTATCTTGATTTTAATAATGTATTCAATATATATATATGATATTAAAAAAAATCAATGGTCCGATTAATGTCGTCAGAATGGAAGGAACAATAAATAACATCAAAAAAGTTATTTATTTATTCATAGATAAACATGTGGAATATCAAAATCAAACTAATTGTAATGATCCAAATAATTCGATCGACATTGTGGAATATTTAAAAAAAAATTTTATTAAACTCAAAAATACAAACAAAACATATGATTTTTTTTTGGAATTCGCTCCAGAATTGATTGCATATCAGCCTGAAGAATTACAATTTATTCATAATCCTAAAATAAAATACATAGAAACTTGGGTTTGGATGCGACTTCGTCGGAGCCAAAGCCCAAGTTAATCCCGCAAGGGGAAACTGTGGCAAAATTTTTTTATGAAAGTGTCAAATACGATGAGTCAAAAAATAAATTGTTATCATTATTTAATAATGTCAGACTCCATTATATTGATATCGGAAATCCATTATCAGGATTTTTATATCCTGCTTTAAACTATGCAATTGGAGCAATGGAAAGTAATAACATAAGATCAAATAAAAATGCGGAAGTTGTAATTAATGTTATTACAGAATTAATGAGCGAAATATTACAAATACTCAAAAATAAAAATTCATGTGCATTACCGAATTTCAATATAAAAACTATTAGAAAACTTGAAATACGATTTGAAAAATTGTTATTGTGGCCTCAAGATTTGAAAGACAATTTTTATAATTTAATTCATTCAATGAATAAATTTTTATGTAGGTATACTAATAAAAATGTCAAAAAAATCATATATCATTATATTGACATTTATTTGATTCCTGAATGGGATGCTGAAGTAAAAGATTTTATAAATTTAGAAAATGAAATTAAACAATGGAATTATCAAAATGCTTCAACTACTGGCCTATTTCTGCCTTGCCATGGGATGTCGAAGGGGCGGGAAAGCCAAAAAAATAAATTAACAAAAAAATTAGTAATGAAACTTTTTCATTTACCTTTTGTCATTTCAAAATTAGTTGATATTTATTTTATGAGAAGATTTTTGGATAAAAAATATATAACAAATGCTGTGGTTTATTCTGGTGCAGTTCATGCTGTTTCCCAGATCTGACTTTGTCAGATTGGGATAACGCAATATTTTAAACAAATTACATTTGTTTAAAATTTGCTGTTTCATGCATATATATTTTAAATAGTATTGGTTTTAAAATAACACATTGCGCTAATTGTGCGATTCAAGATATGATAAAATTAAATAATACTATAGCAAATGTACCAAATTTTCCTTCTAAAAAGAGCATGGATGATCTATTAAATATTTTTATACAGTCTCAAAATAATCCTCTGCAATGTTCAGACTTATCAAAATTTCCCGAATTGTTTGAATAGTTTAACAAAATATCCGATTTTTACATTAATAAATTAAAAACAATATTGAGTTATTATTGAATAACTTAATATTGTCTGGTTCTTGGCGAAGATTTTTTCGGAGGTTCTTCAAATAAGTTCGATCTGATGAACCAATATATTGCTGAAAGTATTTGTGCTATTGGTATAATCCATACAAATTTCGCAGGAATAATATTTATTCTAACAAATCGTGTTAGCATACCATAAAGTAAACCACATACAGTGCGCTTACATAAAATCCACAATGGGCTTATACATATGTCACGTATTTTCAAATTAAAAATAGCACCAGATCCAAATCCAACAATATCGATAATTTCTTCTTGAGAGAAATATTTGATGATTTCGTTGGAATGTTCCATATCGAAATATAGTAATTTTCAATTTTGATAGCGGATATCAAATATTTTTTCTTTCAATTTTTTCATTAATATAATCCGGTGTGTATTAATGTGCTTTTATAATAAATCTTATGGTATGGTATAAAATACTGTAGCTGTAGCGCCGTTTGGTAAAGCTGGCGCTAGTACAACATTTAATGGATCCAATACCTGGACAGATATTAAATCACATTGTGAAACTGATACAGGGTTAACAGCAGTAGCACAACTATTACCTTTTTCTGGTGCAAAAATTATTGCACTTAATGCAGTTGCACTGGGTGCTACAAAAGGATCTGATGTTCGATATACTGTTCCAGTTATTGTATCGCCCAGTGTTGCGTTTCTCACATTAAATACTATTTCTGTGAGTGTCATATCTTGTGGTATAACAATAGTATTTCTCAAAAATGATGAGCTTGATGTTCCCAAACCCATAAAATCACCACTAGCAATAGATTGATCTGAAGCAAATAAAAAGAAACCTGAAAATGTTCCTGCATCACCTTTTTGACCTTGTATACCTTGTGGTCCTTGTGGTCCTTGTGGCCCCTGTGGTCCTTGTGGTCCTTGTGCCCCCTGTGGTCCTTGTGGCCCCTGAAGACCAGGATCACCTTTCATTCCTTGAGGTCCCTGTATCCCTTGTGGTCCTTGTGGCCCCTGCATCCCTTGATCACCCTGAGGCCCTTGCATTCCTTGTGGGCCTTGTGGACCCTGTGGACCGATGGGCCCGATTGGTCCCTGTGGACCTTGGGCACCTGGATCACCTTTATCACCTTTCATTGCTGCAGTACCAGGATCACCTTTATCACCTTTTTGACCAGGATCGCCATTTAAACCAGGATCACCTTTTTGTCCTTTAATTGCAATACCAGGATCACCTTTTTGACCAGGATCACCTTTATCCCCTTTGCAACAAAAATTTTCATCATCACTAATTTCCCCACCACATTGATTGCATTTATCAAAATTATCAGATTCATCGCTTGAAGAACTAGACTCAAATTCGGTTTCGGTTTCTGTTTCGCATTTTGGTTCACATTTTGGTTCACATTTTGAATGCCTGAATTGGTTTTTGAATTTATTATCCCCTTGCCGAGATATCCGCCGGAGACTACGGATTTTCGAAAAAAATTGTGGCTTTTCCATAACTATCCGCTCCACCGAGCAATCATCAAAATTTCGTGGCTTTCCCACATTTGTATAACTCATAAAATCAATGTTTTTTGTTTGTGACATTATATAATATATATCATATTATATTATATAACTAACCATGTAATATATCATATTATGTAACTAATTATGTATGTATGCATTTTTTGAAATTTTTTTATAACTCAATAATATACCCCTAGCGGGATTCCGCCAGAGACTGCGTAGCAGCTCTGCCGGACCTAAATTTTTGCTAGCTCTAGAAAATAATTTGGGGACATGTTTTATATATGTATATTCTATGATATTACCAACTTGGTAAGTTGAAAATGATTTATATATATTTTTAATTAGATGACTATATTTCCATTTAAAATTAAAAATCCATCACACAAACTCCAAATAAATCCAATTAATGCGAACATATACAATATTATAATTGTGACAAAATAACATGGTTTGATTTTAATTTTATCATAAAATCGGCATAATCCACAACAACATATAGCATAAAACCATAATTCTAAACAAAATATGAACACTCCATCACTTATATTGTTAAATATTTCTTCGCCATATGCTAAACGACAAACAATAGCAGAT
>Ga0206948_1040_pt1 | contig 35507 bp, 47 predicted proteins | sample Alteio_BWOrgHeat_FD_153236 | JGI IMG/M metagenome (GOLD analysis project Ga0206948, IMG submission 153236) | Enriched cells from forest soil in Barre Woods Harvard Forest LTER site, Petersham, Massachusetts, United States -... | ecosystem: Environmental > Terrestrial > Soil > Temperate forest > O... | reverse complement strand
GCGCCGCCGTAATAGACATAAAGTTTGCGGAGCAATTGAAGGCGGCAGGATTCGCTAATGCTGCAGTGATGATTTTTGCCGAGGATAAATTATTTTATCAAGGCGCTAGTGAAGGAATTTATGGATTCTTCCGCGGGAAGGTTCCCCTGAAGGGACGTATCACAAAGCCAACTGGGCGAAAGGATGAAGAAATTCATATTGAAGGAAATTATGAGGTTGAATGGCATCCAGTCCGACAAAATCTCAAACATGCTCTCGTTCAAGCTCAATAAATGCAGACTATAAAATATGTATTAATGGGAATGGAGATTGGTTCGGCAGAGGTTACTCTTATTTTCTTGATTCTTTAAGATAATTAATAATCAATCCGCGTATTTTCCACCGCGACTTCATCGCAATTATCCCCCGGCCCGTCGCGGTCGATGACGAGGAAGTCGGAGACTTTGTCGAGCGCGAGGCTGTAGTGGTGCCAGGTGCCGGCGTGATAGTTGACGCCCTGGTTGGGGCCTGCGATAAACGCCTTGATTTTATCCGGATTAAACGCGCCCTTCTCCACAACCGCGACCATATACGGAAGCCCGCTCAGCGGATAAAACGCCTGGCTGGAAAGCGGATGCCGCTCCATGATTTTAATCTCGATCGGGCGCGGCACGGGGCTTGAGCGGAAAATGCTGACAATCGCCCGGCCTTCTCTCGCCGTCAGGTTCAGCTTCGCCAGATCGTGAAAACGCTCGGTATTCCCGTAGTTGATATCGCGCTTCTCCGCCGCGTTCGCGCATTCGATCACATCGCCATAGGGGGCAAAGGCGGCGGCGGTCAGCGGTTCGGGTTTTAAAAGGCGGGGTTTCATGCTAGGGTGATTTTAGGCTTAAACAGGGCAAAAAAGCAAATGCAGTCTCCGCTACCGGCATTCCTCATTTCCTATTCGGATTCCGGGTTCACCAACCCGCATGAAGTCGTGCGGCCGGATGAGCCCAAAGACTGCCGCGGCGACTTCACGCATATGGGCGCGAAATACTGGGGCATTGAATCGCAGCGCCACAAGGCGACGACCGTGGTGGTGAATGAACAGGCTCTCGCCTACGACCACAACGCCTGCAACTGGATCCTGATCGGCTTGCGTGACCGCGCCGAAGTGGACACAATCACCGTCAGCACCAAATGGTACACCGGCAACCAGGTGCGCAATGTCTCCGTTTATTTAAGGGACAATGTCACCGGAAAAAACAACCTCGTGCTAAACCGCGTGGCGCTCGCGCCGGACAAGGACCACAGCTTCGCCATCCCGCCGACAATCGCCACGGAATGTTTTGTGGAATGTTACTATGAGGGCGGCATCGCGCGTGTGAACCTGTTCGGCAAGGCGGTGGACCCGAAAACTCCGGCGCGTGTTAATCTGTTAGAAGGCGCTGCAATCTCGCACATCTCAAACGTCCACTACGGCGACCCCGCGCGGGCTGTTGCGGGCGACCGCAAAGAAAATCACATGTTCGGCTGGGAATCCGCACGCACCGGGTTTGGCGAGCAGGCGCTGTTTCACCTCAAGAAACCGGCGGTGATTGATGAAGTGGTGGTCGATACCTACCTGCACCGTTTGAACGCACCGCTGACCTGCCATGTATTCGGCATCAACGGGTTTAGCGAAGAGAGCATGGAATTGGCTCCCCGCTGGAAACTTGTTTTAGCAAACGGCAAAGAAATCATCCCTGAAAAATTTCAGGACTATATGCTGAAACAAAGATACCTGCCGGAGAGAAGCTTTAAAATAAAGCTGCACGTGCCGGATGGAAGTCCCTGGAAAGCATTACTCCCCTTCGCTGCATTAACGCCGGATACTTATCACCGATTCCGCCAGCTTGAGAAAATTGGGGCTGTGACACATGTGCTCTATATGCACTATCCGAATGGCGGGGTGCATGGGTTGAGGGTGTTTGGGGCTGAAATATAGCCCCTTCTAAAAAGGAATTTCTGATTTCTTTACCTTTGTAGAAGTCCATCCTTCTTTCATAAGATTTTCTTTTAATTTTTCAGCGGTTTCGGCTGGCATTAATGGACCAACCCATACCACAGCAAGATCTTCTTTTGCCAAAGGATGTTCAACATAAAATTTTACATTTTCCCCATGTCGATGTTCTTTTCTACCTCTAGGCATTCTGTCTTTACGCACAACCCTCAGAAAACGAGTTTCATTTTCTTTGCTAAATTTCTCAGGCTTGTATCGAACACAATAAGGAATAATGTGCGTAATAATCTCTACCGACATATATCGCAAAAATAGCAAAGCATCTTTTTCATCTGGATTTGTATCTTTCAAACCTTTTTCTACTGCTTTAATACAATCATCCAATAATGTTATTAACTCTTTCCTAAAATGTTTATCATCGTAATACACATCAGATACAAGCGATTGACCATTTGAATATTCTCCATCATCACCATCAGGAACATCTGAGAATGATTTTGAAAATACATTGGAAAATTCAAGGCACACGCCTTTACCACCAACACCAAAGGTCGCCCATTGATGCGGATCATCCTTTATCTTACTCGCACAAAAAAGAAAAAAATGCCCCGCACCTTCTATATGCTTTTTAAGCATTTCAATAAGCATATCAGCAAAAAATCTAGTTCCAGAGAATTCAGCTTCCTCAACCAAAGATGTTAACTCTTGATAAAATATTTCTAAACCAGAACGTATTTCAAAGGGGTCATTTTTTTGAGTAAATATATTTGTCAGCCATATTTTTCTGGAGTTAACGATTCCCTGAAAAGCATCAATATTAGTATAATGAAATAAAGGTACATTGATTTCCGGATAAGTAGACTTATCTAATTCCTCAAGGATGCTACGAAAATCATTATAAGATTTTTCTGACTTTTTAAGTTTATGCCCTGTTGCGGGTATTGATTTTTCTTCACTCATTTGAGTTCCAATGCCGCCAATCTAAACCCCGCAATCTTATGTATCTGCTCCAGCGCCGTTTCAAATTCCACATCAGCATCGTTATTAATCCGCTGGCGGAATTGGTTGAGGATGTCGGTGCGGTGCAGGCCTCTTACGGCGACGATGAAGGGGAAGCCGAATTTATTTTTATATTCGGCATTCAGCTTCTGGAACTCGGCCAGTTCTTCAGGGGTGCACTGGTTGAGGCCAGCGCCGGCCTGTTCGGATGTTGAGGCGGCGGTGAGTCCCTGTGCGCAGGCGAGGTCGGGGTGGGCGCGGATCAGGGCGAGTTTTTTCTCATGGCTGGCGGCTTTGACTTCGGTTTTCATGGCTGCGTGGATTTTTTCAGGGGTATCAGCACCGACGTCAAACGCTGCTGCTGCGACCCATGGTGAGTGTTCGTAGATGCTGCCATAGGTTTTGAGGAATTCTTGTTTGTTCATTGCACCCCCGGTTATAGCTGCGCATGATGCTTATGCCAGTGCCTTGCAATATCAATACGCCTGCAAATCCAGACTTTCTTTTGCTGCTGGATATATTGCAAAAATCGCTCCAGCGCCGCGATACGCCCCGGCTTGCCGATCAGGCGGCAGTGCAATCCAATCGACATCATCTTTCCACCCTCGGCATAGAGCGTGTCAAACGTATCCTTCAGATAAGTCCCAAACTGGTCGCCGCAGTTAAACCCCTGCGGGCTGGCGAAGCGCATGTCGTTGACATCCAATGTATAAGGAACAATCAATTGCTTTTCATCCCAAAACGGCAGGTCGTCGCTGTAATCATCCGCATCATATAAAAATCCGCCCTCTTCCTTCACGAGCTTGCGCGTGTTCGGGCTGGTGCGGCCGGTGTACCAGCCGAGCGGGCGCTCGCCGGTGAGCTTGGTGAGAACATCAACCGCCTTGCGCATATGCTCGCGTTCGGTCTTTTCGTCGATGTCCTGATAGTTGATCCAGCGGTAACCATGCGAAGCGATCTCATGCCCATCGGCCAGAAAAGCTTCCGCGATCTCAGGGTACTTCTCCAGCGCCATCGCCACGGCGAAAACCGTCACCGGCACATCATATTTGCGGAACAGCCGCAGCAAGCGCCACACACCAGCGCGCGAGCCGTATTCATACAAGCTCTCCATGCAGATATGCCGCGCGCCCTCGACCTTGGCCGCGCCGATGATTTCGGAGAGGAAGGTTTCGGAGCCGCTGTCGCCGTTTAGCACGCAGTTCTCGCCGCCCTCCTCATAGTTCAGTACAAACTGCACCGCAATCCGCGCACCCTCGGGCCATTTCGGGTCGGGCGGGTTCTCGCCGTAGCCTTTATAATTACGCGGATCTTTGTGGATGCTTTTTTCCATGGAAATATGTTACCGCCAAGACGTCAGGACGCCAAGACCAGATTTGGATATTTCGCGCGAAGTTACGAAGATACGAAGAGGCCATATTCAGGCCGAAGGCCTGTTAAAAACTTGCCATAGCAGGATAAAAAGCGGCGGCGGTGCAGAACATAACTCTTCGTAACTTCGTAACTTCGCGCTAAAGTAAAAAAATCTTGAGTGTAAAAATCAATATGACGGAAATTAAAGGAGAAACAAAATGGGCAAGCTGACAACACATGTGCTGGATACCGCCAACGGCTGCCCCGGCAAAGGCATCGCCCTGCGTCTCTACAAATGCGGCAAGAAAGATGCCCTGCTCGTTAAAGCTAAAACCAACGCCGATGGCCGCTGCGATGCGCCGCTGCTCTCCGGCAAGGATTTAAGGGCCGGAAAATACCGCCTCGAATTCGATGTCGCGGTTTATTTCAAAACCAAAGGCACAAAGCTCGCCAAAACGCCGTTTCTGGATGTGATCGTTATTCAGTTCGGCATCGCCGATGTGGGAGCGCATTACCATGTGCCGCTGCTGGTCTCGCCGTATGGGTATAGCACTTATCGCGGGAGTTAGCGTCTCAGGCGCCTGGCGGTTTAGGCTGTCCCTGCTTTTTTTCTTTTTCTTCGTATGCTTTTAATTTTTCTTTGAGGGCTTCGTTTTCCGCTTTCGTTTTTTGTGTTTCATCCTTTTTAACTGCATTATGAGTCGTTATGGCGCCGCCAACCACATCAGCCACAATACCCACCGCCATCAACGGAGCGGCGGCGACACCTGCAACGGCAATACCTGCTCCTGCCATCGCAACAGTACCCCACGCGTAAACCTGCGCTTTACGCCCATTTTCGCCTTTCAGCGTATCAATCGTGTTCGGCACCGCCTCTTTTGCCATCTTTGTTATATTTCCCGATTTCACTGCGTCAAAAGTGTTCGTTAGCGCACCGCCTGCTTTGTTTTTTATATCATCTATCTTCATTGCATCAGCTGCGTTCGAAAGCGCGCCGCCTGCCTTCTTTTTGATATCATCGATCTTCATTGCGTCAGCGGCGTTTGACAGCATCCCTGTTGCCTTCTTTTTGAAATCTTTTGCGTTCACTTTTTAGCTCCTTTTTTGAAAACGGGGAGTTAATTAAAATTTCGGGCGCTTGCTGTAAGGAACCCTGCGGTCGAGTTCCGCTATTGCATTTTTGGATACACGATGCGCAGACACAAAACCCGCAATGACCAGCGGGATTCCAACTCCCAATCCCACAGGAGGGGCAATAACAGAAACAGCGCCTAAAAATGCAAGCGCAACACCACCTCCTACGCCAAGAAGTGAAGCGGGCATATTAAAAGCATCTGAATTAAAAACTTTTGTAAGTTTGGACATTCTTTAAGCTCCTTTGTTTTCATAGATGAAGCAGCAAGTATAATATCCTTCAAAGTTATGTCTATAGTTATTTTCTATATTTATTGATAAATAAAATCAATTAGTTAGTCCATAAAAAAACATCCACACAATGAAGCGTGGATATTTTTTTATCATAGCGATGCCTGGCAGCTTTATCTTCCAAAGCCTTTTTTTGCCGCATTCTTCTGAGCGGAATGACGGGAGTTACCAGCAAAGCCTGCTGCAATAAATGCAAATGCCGCCGCAGTTATTCCAACTGGCGGCGCTGCAACAGCAAGAACAGCCAAAGCAATAGCACCACCTGCATAAAGACCAGCGCCAGCGCCCCAGATAGCAGCAGCACGGCCATTTTTGCCAGACAGCGTATTAAAGGTGTTCGACAATTTTTCTTTGATGTTCAATTTCATTTTCTATTTCCTTTTAAAATTTCAGATACAGGCAACTGTAGTATTAATTTCGGTTATGTCTATGATAATTTTCAATATTAATCGATAAGTAAAATCAATAACTTACAGCGCGAATAGAAACAGGGCGGAACCCCCTGAAGATCCCGCCCTGCTCTCTCAGATAACAGTTTTGTTTTAAGCCGCGTGCGACGATTTGCCGCCGGCTTTTTTACCGCTTTCAATGCGGTGCGGCACGAAAGCTTTGTCGAGCTCCGGCGACGCGATGTGGTTGACGTAGTTACCAATCGTGTTCAGCGACAGTCCCAGGATAACTTCCATGACATGCGCTTTGGTGTAACCTGCTTTGTAGAAAGCACCGAGATCCCTCTCGTCAGCACGGCCCATTTTCTTCATCATGGCGATAACGAAAACGCGCAGAGCTTCCAGGCGCGCATCTTTCAGCGGCTTTTCTTCACGCAGCGAGTTCAGCACGTCTTTCGGAACGCCGCCTTTTTCCGCCCACAATGACTGCGATGCCACGCAGTATGAACTGCCGTTCATGGAGCAAATTACCATATTGATAACCACGCGCTCTACCGGAGAGTAAAGGCCGCCCTCAAAAGCTGCCCAAAGGTCGGTGTATCCCTTCATCAGCGCCGGTGACTCCGCCATGACGCCAAGCACGTTCGGCGCAAACCCAAGTTTCTCTTGCCAGTGTTTGAGGATGCTCTTGGATTTTTCAGGTGCAGTTGAAGGTGTGTACACGTTGAAGTTCGTCATAGCGTTCTCTCCATTGTTTGATGTTAGGGTTGATAGAATCAGACGTCAGGTTTGTAGTCAGGTGAACCATTATCGGCGGTAATGGTTAAAGCCCGATTAACTGAAGATTACGGAATCAAGAAAACACTGGTCAGAAAAATACAAACCCCTATAATGTAATTAACGGACGTTAATAGTTCCTGGGGGGGAAAGATATGCGTTATTCGAGGCTTGTTTTGCTTTCAACTCTGTCAGCTTTTGCTTTGCTGACGGCGTCGACAACGTCGCGCGCCTTCGGGCCGTCGGCAACCGACATAGGCCTGCTCAAACCGCACGGCCTCTGGCAGGTCGGCGCCATCAACGCGCAGAACGTAAGCTACTGCGCGATGGTGAACCAGTTCGACAAGGAAGTGTCGCTCGCCTTCGCCCGCAATTCAAAGGGCTCCGGTTCCCTCGCGATCAGTTTCCCCGGTGAAATTCTCGAGACCGGCGCGGCCTACGAAATCGCGCTGCAGATGGATGACCAGGAAGGCCGCCGCTACACAGTCCATGCCTCAAGCCCCCGCTCTATCATCGTACAGATCGGCCAGGATGATGATTTCTACAGCTCGCTCGGCAGCAACGGCACGCTGCACATCGCCCTGCCGACAATCGACATGAAATTCGACCTCAAGAAATTCTCCAGCTCCTACATATCGCTGGTAGACTGCGCGGACAAGCTCCCGCAGCGCGACGGCCCGCGCACAGCCGCCATGCCCGTGCCGTCCGTGGACAAATTGCCGCTGCCGACAACCGTGCCTGAAACAAAAACCGCGGCGCTTGCGCCTGTGACGCTGACAGCCCCAGCGCAAAAAAATAAGGCCGACCTGCAAAAGCAGATGGATGCCGTGCGCCAGTCCCTGCATGACAAGGGCATAACCACCGCTGAAGCGAAAGCAAGTCCCGCGGCGACAACGGCAACTGCGGCTGCAACTCCGGCTGCGTTTCCAGTCAGCCTGACGGAGAAAAAAGACCCGCTCGAAGAAAACATGGGCCTGAAGAGCAAGCTCTCACAGGCCGAGATGCAGCAGACAGAGCTGACAAACAACGTCAACCTGCTGAAGTCTGAAAAGGACGCCCTGCAGGCCAAGCTCGACCTCAAAGACAAGCAGTCCAAGCTTCTGGAAGCGGCGCTCAGCGCCAAGGACCGCGACCTCTCCTCCGTCAGGTCGATCTCCAACAACGACGGCAAGACCGTTGCCGATACGCAGGCGGAAATCGCCAGCCTGAAGCGCGACCGCGATAATGTGGTCGCGGAGCTGCAATCCAAGCTGGCGGAGAAGTCAGCGCAGTATGACAGTCTGGAAAAACAGTTTACGGACGGTGGGCAAGTGCGCCGCTCGGCTGAAGAGCGCAACGCGCAGGCGCAGACCGAGCTTGAAACAACCCGCCAGCGCCTCACTATGGCACAGACGCAGCTGGCCTCCATGGATCAGCAGAAAAGCGACCTCGCGACCCAGCTGGAATTCCAGGGCCAGCAGAACAAAACGCTTCTGCAGCGGGTGCAGGAACAGCTCAGCAAAGCCAACCAGCAGCTCTCCCTGCTGGAGAGCCAGCTGATGTCGGTCGGCATGCAGCGGGATGACCTGGCATCGCAGCTTGATTCAGAAGTAAATAAAAACAAAGCACTGCAAGCAAGTCTTGAAGTAAAAGAACGGGAGCTGGCCTATCAGTCCGGGCCGAGAACCGTGCCGGGCAACGGCAGGAGCAACACCAATCTTTCCAGTAGCGAAAAGAGCTATTTACCTGCTATAACATCACCACAGACCATAGGGCAGGATTATGCATCATCTGCACCCGTACTGAAAGCTTCAGCGGCGGGTATGAGAAGTGCGACCGGCTCGACGGATGACAACTGGGAGACTGTCGTCGTCCAGTAGTAGCTTTGTGATATTACGGTGAATGTGGGTAATTAAAATGATCAAACGGCGTTTTCTTGTCTCCGCTGCTGCGGCAGCTCTGTTGTGCGGTTTTGTACAGGCGTCCTATGCCGCCGCAAGTGCGAATGCACCCGTCACCCCAACCGCTGCGGCAACAGCTGCTGCAGCGCCAGTCACCGCCGGCATCCATGCACCGACATCCGAATGGGCCGTGGGCCCGATCTCGGCGGCAGGCGGCAAAGGCGCCGGCTACTGCTCCATGAAGAACAGCTACCCGACGGGGCAGACGGTGGTCTTCGCCAGCGACAACCAGGGCTCCAACTCCATCGCGCTGGACTTCCACAAAAACCTTTTTGACGAAGGCACCCAGTATGACGTGAAGGCACGCGTCGGCTCCGTGACGCGTCACCTCGAGGCGCTCGCCGCCACAAACCAGGTCCTTGTCATGCAGACGGGCATCGACACGGTGTTTTACGGCGCGATTGCGCACAAGCACAATGTCGTCTTCACGGTCGATAAAAACAATTACGGCTTCGAGCTTGATGTCAGCGCCGCCGATGCGCTGAGCGCGCTCAGGCACTGCTCCGAAAGCTTCCAGAGCGGCACCGCGTTCAATGAAACGACCTTCCCTCTTGGCAAGGTCAGCGAAGCAGCCCTGGCACCGACTGAAGAACCCGCCGCCGGGACGGATGACGAGCCCGCCCCCGCCCCGAAGAAGCATCATGGGCGCAAGTCCGCTGCGGCAAAGCATCGCCATCACGAAGAGGCCGTCGCGGCCCAGCAGCCTGAAACCCGAATCACCAGAGAAACAATCGTGCAGCAGACTGCCGAAGAAGCGCCGACACCCACGCAGACAGATACGGTCCGTGACGACATAAAATCAGAAATCGCGTCGGAACTCATAAACCTGAAGCCCGGTCAGCCCATGAAGGACGCAACGCCCGCCGCAGCAACGCCTTCGGCAACGGCTGCCCAGAGCGTCACGCCCCCCGTCACCCTGAAGCCGATGGAGACCAGCAACGACCTGCGGAACCTGCTGCAGGCTTCCCACGTAATCTCCACTGGCCAGCAGATTAAGGTCGGCAATAACGGCAACGCGCTTCGCTGGTCGTCCGACGACCTTTTCGGCTCGGCGGAGCAGCAGCCGCTGCCCCCCGGCAAAACCCTTACTGACATGGCGAGTGACTACCTCGGCAAGACCGCCGCTCTGTGCAAAGGCGAATTCGCCCAGAAAATGAATGACGTAAAAAAAGCCGGCAAGGTAGATGTGCTCGAAGCCGACATCACCTGCCTCGACGGCCAGACCAACGCCGCCGCCGCGATCCTCTTTGTGGGCGGCCAGGGCAAATACAGCGTCATCATGCAGGAAGGCACCATCGATCAGCTCACCACCGCCATGTCCGACCGCGACCAGATTATCTCGGCGGCCGGGAAAGCTGTTAACTAAGCTTGCAGTCCCGCCATCTGAAAACATAACCTCTGAAGTATTACTTTAAAACGTCGCTATAAATTTCCAGAACCATCGACATCAAATCTTTGGCCGTTCTTTTCATGGGGATAAGTGAATAATCTGACTCGCTTTTTCAATTATAATGCCCTAGCTTTCTAGGTATTACATTCTTCATGTGAATCATCAGGTAAACGTTTAAGCCATGGCCGACGTTAAAACAGAGCAGGAACCGTCTATCGAGGAGATTCTGGAGTCGATCCGCCAGATCATTTCTGAAGATACAGAAGAAGAAGCAAAGCCTGCAGCCGGAATGAAACTTGACGGCGGCACGAAAGAGCCCGCTATCCCGCCTTCTAATCTTTCACTCTCGCCGAAGGCTGAAGCGCCTGTTCCGCCATCATCGCTCTCGCTTGCGCCGGCTCCCACGCCTGCGCCGCCTCCACCACCGGCACCACCTGCGCCCCCCAAACCCGTGGAAAGCAAGCCCGCCGCCCCGCTGGATCTGACTGAGAAGATTGCACCACCGTCACCTGTGACAATAGAAATGATGGATAGCCCCATGACAGACAATGACAAAGCCAGCAGCCTGATGTCCGCAGCCACAGCCGCTGCGGTAACGGATTCACTTTCAAAAATCCTGGCGAGCAACGTCGCCGTCGAAACGGAGAAATCCGGCGGCGCTGGTAAAGTGACGCTTGAAGATATGGCCCGCGACCTCATGAAACCACTCATTAAAACATGGATCGACCAGAACCTGCCCGGCATCATCGAAAAAGCCGTGCAAAAGGAAGTCGAGAAGCTCGCCCGCCGCGTTATGGATCGCTAGTGGTCAGTAACCTCTAATCCTCTTCACTGATATTTAACCAGATAATGTGTATCATTTTAACTGCTGGTTAAGGGGATCTAAGAAATGCTTTATGTCCAACAATCTTTAGGCCCGGGGGAAGAGATTCTCACAGGGGCGCGCTTTCACTGGATGTATACCGTGCGCGCCGTGTTCTGGATCCTGTTCGGCCTCGCGCTTGGCATTGCCATAGGCTATGGCGCGATCTGGTGGGTGGTGTCCGAATATATCCGCGACAATTATGCCGAGCTGCCGCCGGAGCTGTTTAACCAGGCCTGGCATCAGGCTGTCGCCACCAAGGGCGGTTATCTGCAAATCCTCTGGTCACTGAACCCGATACTGCGTTTTGCCATCCTCGGGTTCTTTTTGCTCGGCCTGTTTTTTTTCGCGCATTTGATGATCATCAAGGCGACAACTGAAATTGCTGTTACAAACGAGCGCGTGATTTACAAGAAAGGCCTGATCGCCCGCCACGTCGGAGAGCTTGGCGTCGACCGTATAGAAGGCGTTTCTGTAAGTCAGGGCGTGTGGGGACGCATCTGGGGCTATGGCACAATTATCATACGCGGGATGGGCGTGGGCGAGGTTATCCTGCCCCCGCTGATAGAGGCCCCTATCTCTTTCCGGAAAGCGATTCAGGAAGCAAAAACAATGCGCGACAAAGCCAAGAGCGGCTCCCCCCAGGCGCCACATGAGGATTTTTAACCATCCCCATGATATAATAGGGATTATGGGTATAAGTTAATTAAATTCCAAGGGAATTGATTTTTTTGTTATCCTGATATTAAGATACGGACTCTAACTAAAAAGATACGGATTCAAATAAAACGGAGTAGCTCTATGGATGATCTTATCCGCAAGAACAACGAAGCGGCAGCAGCTTACAGCGCCGACCGCCGTGGTTTTTTAAAGCATGGCCTGCTGTTCTCGGCAGCGCTCGGGTTCTGGACGCCCGCGCTGGCGTTGGCTGACGATGACGAACCCGTCCGCAAGGGCCGCAGCATGCACTTCACCAACATGCACACCCAGGAAACCTTCAAGGGCGAATACTGGTATGACGGCGAATACATCCCCGACGCTTTCAGCGAAATCAAGACCGTGCTGCGCGACTACCGCAACGGCGAAAAATTCCCGATAGATCCGCGCCTGATGGACATCCTCTTCGTCCTGCAGCGGCGTCTCGACAACTTCACGCCGTTCAACGTTTTCTCCGGCTACCGCTCTCCGCAGACGAACGAGATGCTGCGCGAAACCACCAACGGAGTCGCGCGCGGCAGCCTGCACATGCAGGGCCAGGCCATCGACGTCAACCTCCCCGGCACCCGCCTCTCCTCCCTCCAGCACGGCGCCATCCGCCTGAAATCCGGCGGGGTTGGGTATTACCCGGCGAGTGACTTTGTGCATGTGGATACGGGTCGGGCGAGGAATTGGTAATCTAGTAATCTTTACAATTTGTCATTCCGGCGGAAGCCGGAATCTTAGTGCCGTAGTAAGTTTGTAGTCCTTATATGGCTGATTTTTAGCCGTTTTTTTTGGATACTTTCAATACCTTCGCATGTCCTCTATATGCCGCTCTCTTTCCTCAGAACTAATTTGTGTATAAGCGTAGAGCCTATTATAAATATCGTCTATTTCCTTTTGTGTTAAATGGATTGTTTGTATTTGACTGCATATCTGATCAACAACAGACGCAACATCATGGCAATTTACAACGCTAACATTGCTGCTTTTGACTGTAACATCCTTAAGTGTACATTCATCTGAAAAAACAATGATAGACCGCATAAGCACATTTTCGCCAACAAGAGGCTTTAAGTGTTTTATATGTGCCGCGTTCTGCATTATAGGATTGTAAAAACTCTCTTTGTGGCTGCGACCACCTCTACCTTTTGGAAGTGTTTGAGTCCAGTTCCTGTGTGCTTCGTTGCCGAAAATCCAACCATTAAAATTTTTGCTTTCTAAGACGAACAAACCCTTTGAACATATCAGCACCAAATCAATTTCGGTTGTTTCATAATTTTTTTTTGGAACGTAAATATTAAATAAAAACTTGCCACCCTCATCTTCAAAATGCCGTAAGCGCTTATATATTAAATACTCACCATATTTTCCAGCATCACGTTTAACATGTGAAAATAGATTCTTTGTTATCCGATAATACGCAGTTTTTTTGTATTGCTTGTTTTTATATATAAGAATACCCACAACAAGGACAACAATTGAAAACAGGCTTTCCATCTAATCTGGGTTCAATATATTATATCTCACTTCACCACCTCTCTAACCACCCCCAACACATCCCCCCTATCCCACTCATAAGGTCCGTCATACCGTGCGACAACATTTCCCTCGCGGTCGAGCAAGAAGCTTGTCGGCAGGCCGTCGTACTTCCACTTCAGCGGCAGCTGGCGGTCTTTGTCCCAGTACGCTGCCAGGCTCTTCGCGCCGTGTTTATTTAAAAAATCGGCGATGTCTTTCACCGGCAGTTTTGTATCCATCGAAATGGCGACGACTGTGAACTTATCAGGCGGCAGTGCCTTCTGCAGGCGACCGAGCGCAGGCAGTTCGGCGATGCAGGGCGGGCACCATGTCGCCCAGAGGTTCACCAGCACAACCTTGCCCTTGAAATCCTCTAGCGTTACCTTTTTATCTGATTTGTCGTAAAAAGAAACGATGGGTAACGGCGGCCAGGGCGCGCGATTTTCGCCATGATTTTCACCCTGCCACGCCCTCACTGAGCCATAAGATGCCAGAACCATTCCGACAAAGGCCGCTGCATACGCAAAAAACAAAATTTGACGCTTTACCGCCACAAAAAGGAACTCCACAATGAAAAACTACCTATAGTATAAAGAGGGTTATATGAGATTAACAGTCCTGTCCTTTTGCCTCGTTTCGGGGCTCGCGCTGGCGGTGGGCGGATGCGGTATTAAACCGGCCAAAGTCTCGCCGCCCCCAGGCGTGCAGAAGGACACATTTCCGAAAGTTTACCCGGACCCGGCGACGGATCCCAAACCAGAAAGCCAACAAACACCATGAGTTTTATCGGATATAAAAAAGGCAAGCTGCAGATGGAGAACGTCGTGCTGGAAGACGTGGCCGAAAAAATTGGCACGCCCGTCTACTGCTATTCGGCCGAGCAACTCGCCGACAATTTCCACGCCTACCAGAAGGCGATGCGCGATATCATGCCCGAGGAAAAATTCACCGTCTGCTACGCCCTCAAGGCCAACAGCAACCAGGCCATCATCCGCCTGCTTGGCAAGATGGGCGCCGGGGCGGACGTCGTCTCCAACGGCGAGATGTACCGCGCCTTCAAGGCCGGCATCAAGGCGAAGAAAATGGTTTTCTCCGGCGTCGGCAAGACCGAGCAGGAACTCACCCGCGCGATCAAGAACGACCTGCTGCAAATCAATGTTGAATCCGAGCCAGAGCTGAACATGATCGCGAACATCTCCGCGAAGGAAAGCAAGAAGACGCATATCGCCATCCGCGTCAATCCCGATGTCGACGCGAAAACCCACGCCAAGATCACCACGGGCCTCAGCGAAAACAAGTTCGGCATCGACATGACATCCGCCCTCGCACTCTACCGCAAGGCCAAGGACATGGAGGGGATCGCGGCCACCGGCGTCGCCGTGCATATCGGCTCCCAGCTCACCGACCTCGCCCCTTTCGAGGAAGCCTTCAAGCGCGTGGCGAAATTCGTCAACGAGCTGCGGATGCAGAGCAATGTCATCACCACCGTCGACCTCGGCGGCGGTGTCGGCATCACGTATAAGGACGAAACGCCGCCCGACCTCGTGCAATACGCCGCGCTGATCCGCGACATCATCCTGCCGCTCAACGTCCACGTCATCCTCGAGCCGGGCCGCTCGATCGTCGGCAATGCCGGCGTGCTGCTCACCCGCGTGCTCTTCGTCAAGGAAGGCCCCGCCAAAAAGTTCCTGATCGTCAACGCCGGCATGAATGACATGATGCGGCCCTCGATGTATGACGCCTATCACCCCATCTGGCCCTGCAACGAAGCGCCGCCGAAGTCCCCCAAGACGCACTACGACGTCGTGGGCCCGGTCTGTGAATCGAGCGACATTTTCCTCGCGGACGCCGAGCTCCCGCGCGTGGACCCGGGAGGGCTGCTCTCGATCATGGCCAGCGGCGCTTATGGCGCTTCCATGTCCTCCAACTATAATTCGCGCCCGCTCGTCGCAGAAGTGCTGGTCAGCGACGACCAGTACGACGTGATCCGCAAGGCACAGAAGATTGAGGATGTCGTGAATACCGACATCCTGCCGGAATGGCTGGCGTGAAGTCATTAAGTGTCCTTTAAAAAGGCAACGATATGAGATACGGCTTTATTTTCATGATCAGCTACCTGAGCCTCCTGTGGGAAAGGTTCTGGAACCGGTTTTGGCCCACGGTCAGCCTGCTGCTGTTTTTCGCGGCGCTATCGTTGTTTAACCTGCCGCTGTTTATAGGCACCACATGGCATCTGCTGCTGCTCGCGGCCTTTGCCGTGGCGGTGACGGTAACATTGCTCCGCACAAATTATCCCTTCTCTTTCCCGTCACGGGCGGATGTGGAACGCCAGATGGAGCACGCCAGCACGCTCGACCACCGCCCGCTGCAAACCCTGCATGATCATCCCGCCGAAGGTCTCTCGGCTGAATCCATAAGCCTCTGGCAAAAGCACCTGCAGCGCGTCGCCCTCACCCTCAGCCAGCTGAAGATCTACAAGCCACAGGCTAATGTTTCCCGCCGCGACCGCTGGGCGCTGCGCTATATCGCGGTTGTTCTGTTGGCCGCGGGGCTGGCAACGGCGAAGGCCGAAGCGCCCGCGCGCCTCCGTGTGGCGCTGACGCCCGATATCAACAGCCTTATCGGCAAGCAAACCATCGCGCTCGACCTGTGGATCACGCCGCCGGAATACACGCATGAGGCAACGGTGTTCCTCGCCACCTCCAAACAGGGCCTCGTGACGCATGATACGCCGCTCGAAGTGCCTGCGGACAGCGTGCTGAAACTCCGCCTCTCCGGCCTCCACTTTATGCCGCATGTAAACTACGCGGGCCAAAAATATGAGGTGACGGAAGTGGCGGCACAGAATTTCACGCTCGAGCTGCCGTTAAAGCAGAGCGGCACCTTTAGCCTTGGCACCTGGTACAAACGTCTGGGCCAATGGTCCCTCACCGTCCTGCCGGATACGCCGCCGGAGGTCAGCATCAGCAAGATCGAGCCCACATCGCGCGGCGCCATCAAAATAACCTACAAGGCGACGGACGACCACGGCATCACAAAGCTGACCGGCATTGTCGCCGTGGACGGGAATTCTTACACCTTCGACATTCCGCCGGCCAATACCACGGGCGATGCCACCTACGTGCAGGACCTGACGGCCAACCCTTCGGCAGGGTCAACAGCGGTGATGTGGCTGGAAGCAAAGGATGCCGTCGACCACAAAACTTCTGGCGCTCCCGTCACCTTTGTCTTGCCAGAGCGCAAGTTTACCAACCCGGTCGCGCAGCGTATCATCGCCGAGCGCAAGGTCCTGCTGCACGACAAGAATATCCTCAGCCGCCAGGCCGTCGCGCAGCGGCTGGCCGAAGTCGCCAACAACCCGCAACTATATAGAGGCGATATGGTTGTCTTCATGTCGCTTGTCAGCTCCATCCGCCGCCTGGTCTACGACAAAAGCGACGCTGCCGCCGCCTCCGTCGCCGAGCTGCTGTGGAATGTCGCGCTCAAGCTGGAGGACGGCGGCCTGTCGCTCGCCCAGCGCGAACTGCACGACGCCCTGCAGAAACTGTCCGAAGCCGTCAACGACAAAAACACCACCAAGCAGCAGCTGCAGGATATCCTCGATGACGTGAAGAAGAAGATGCAGCAATACGTTCAGTCTCTCGCCGCGGAGATGCAGCAGAAACTGCGGCAGGGCCAGAAAATGCCCGTGCTCTCGTCGGAGCTGGCGCAGCAGTTCATGAAGAACCTCGACATCAACAAGCTGCTGCAGCAAATGCGGTCCCTGTCACAGGCGAGCTCGCGCGAAGACCTGCAGAAAATGGCCGATAACCTAAAGAACTCCATCGACAACCTCGACATGAACAAGTTCGACGAGATGCAGAAAAAACAGGCGCAGGAGATGCAGGCCCTGCAAAATATCGAGGACATCATCCACCGCCAGCAGTCGCTGTTCGACAAGACCAACAAGACCGACGATCCGGCTGACCTGAAGGACCAGCAGCAGGAACAGGCCGCCATCCGCAGCCAGCTCGGCGAAGGCCTTCACAAGCTGGGCGAAACGGGTGCGGAAATTCCTGACAATTTCGCCAAAGCTGATCAGGCCATGAAGAACTCCGGCGACGCGCTCGGCCAAGGGCTGGCGAAAGAATCCCTGCCGCAGCAGAAGACCGCGCTGGATGAAATGCAGAAAGGCCTCGACAGCACCGTCAAGAAAATGGCCGAGTCCATGCAACAGTCCATCCTCTCCTCCGGCATGGGCGACGGCGGCAACTTCGGCGAAGGCTTCGACCCGCTGGGCCGCCCGAACGGGCTGACGAATGATGAAAGCGTCAAAATCCCCGATGAAAAAGAGCAACGCCGCGTGCAGGAAATCATCGAAGAGCTCCGCCACCGCTCCAACGAGCCCTACCGCACCAAGGTCGAGCGCGACTACATCGACAGGTTGCTGGATCAGTTTTAGAGCCTAATTATATGCGGCAAAAGCTTTCCTGTTTTTCTTAACCTCTACCCTGTCGGTCAGGATGGATCTAATAGCTTCAAATCCATCTTTATAATACTGCTTCTTTTCGGGTGATGCTTCTGTCTTGAAAGCTTCGAGGCATTTCTCCTTGAGGGATTCCAGCCGCTTCTTCGACAGGTTTTGAAGAATGCCGTAAAGGTTAGCGAAACGAATTTGGCGATCGCCCGTTACCTCATCGTCCTTCCTCAGATACCCTTTGACCGTGATGGCATCGATATCGCCAATCTTGTAAGTAATGTTTTTATCACCGCTCACGCCGTTAAAATCCGCTTTCGCCATGTAGATCCTCCATGAGAGTTAAATTATAGTTCCGCATTTCATTTCCCTATTATTATAAAGAGAAATGGTTAATTTATAATCGACAGCTTGCCGGATATATTTTAATTATATATATCAATTAGATATGATATATTTATCCATAACATTAAAGAACCATTTTACTATGGAAATAGCGTATGTTACACTGGCCTTGAATACAAATTTCAAAAATGAAGGCTTCTTATGCGGAGATTCGGAGAAGAATATTTAAGCAATAGCGCCTATTTCCTCGCTGGCGGCCGCACGCTTGAAGTTATCAGACAGTTTGAAAATGATGTAGAAAACAGGCAAGCCCTGCTTGATGCCATTGCACATGACTACGGCGCTAATGCCGTGTATGGCACCGAGCGTGCAAGCTTCGCAGCCAGTCACAAGATCAGCAGCCCTGCATTGGTGTTCACGAACGCCTATGGCGGTGAAGAAGGCGCTCTAAAAACCTATTATTACGAAGTCAACAAGGCAACACCCGAAGGCCGCGCCCTGCAGGAGCGGCTGAAAGATATCCCTGACAGGGCAGCCTCCCTCGTCTTCGCAAAAAGGCTCACCGGCGATGACTTTACTTCCCGCAATCCCGACAAACTGATGGACCGGGAAATGCGCAGCACAAAATTCGGCAACGACGGAGACCTGACTGTCGCCGCCAGCTATCACAAATACGGCGAGGTCTATGTCGTCGAGGTCCCCCGCACCATCCGCGCCATATTCACCGCAGCCTCCGAAAAAGATTCCGAGAAGCGGCATACCCAAAGGGCTGCGGGTTACCGTTATGAATGGTTCACGCCGCCGGACAGCGAGCCTCTCCGCGATTCACAAGTGCTGGCGTTGAGAGAGGAAACGGAACTCTGCGACCAGACAAAGCCGCAGAGCGTGAGAGCGAAGATGAACTGCTGCGTGATGTATCCATCCTCGCGCGTCTTGTACCCCTGATGGTTTCACCAGCCCAGACAGAACCTGTCATCGTCGTTTACCATGCGGATTGTATCGATGGCGCGGCCTCGGCGTGGATTATCGCCAAAACGATTAAAGATAAAAATGTTACCTATATTCCCTACGCCCATGCCGACAGTGCCGCCTCTGAAGACAAAATCCGCTCCGCCCTCGTATCCGGCGCTGAAATTTATTTCGCCGATCTCACGCCTGAAAAGCCTTTTCTGGATGAACTGCTGTCACTGGCCCGGAAGGTGCATATCCTCGATCATCATCAAAGCGCGGCCGCCCGCCTTGCTGGTTATAAAGATACGCCTCATTTAAAAATCCATATCAACCCTGAATCCCCCTCCGCCGCCAAAATGATCTGGCAGCACTTCTTCCCCGTAGAGAAAGCGCCAGCGATCATTGACCTTATCAGCCTGATGGATGGCAGCGGCAGCGGATTGCAGACCCCGCAGGATTTTGCCGCCGCCGCACTGGTGGATTCAAAGTACATCGATACGACAGAGCGAGCTTTCAACACGCTGCGGGGCCTTGCGAAATTGAGCTTTAATGAAATGGCGAAGAAAGGCAGGCCTATCGCCACGGATCAGGAAGCGAGAATTGACGAATTTTTAAAAAATACATCCTCCGCACAGGTACAGATTCTGCCGGACACGGAACCCGTTAACGTGCCCATCGTCAACGGCGATGTCAAGCTCTTTGGCCGGCAGATTTCAGAGCGCCTCGTCGCCCTCGGCAAAAAGAGCGGCGTGAATGTCGCTTTTATGTGGACGATACAAAAAACGGGGACCGTCAGCTTAAGCATCCGCACCGACGGCGCGCCCGATGCCAGCAAAATCGCCGAACACCTCTGCAAAACAATGGGCGCCACCGGCGGCGGCCATAAGGATGCGGCCGCCGTGCACTTCTCTTCCCTGTTTGAATTCGCGCGGCAGATGCCAATCAGACCATCTAAGACATTTGAAAATAAGCACAATCCACCACTATGCCCTTAAGAAACTATAAATTGACAGAATAAATTAGTTATATTATGGTGTGCAATATTTATGTTAATTTATGAAAGGGTCCAAAATGTTTTTTAAAAAACGCAGAGTAGCAAAAGAAAAAGCGCGCAATGAAGCGCGCATCCGGTTCGAAACACAACTCGAGGCTTCCCTCGCAGGGACCGATGAAATACAAAACCCGGCTGAAAGGCTTTTAAAGCTGGAAGAGATCAGGCAAAGCGCGAATAATCAATTGAACCGTGAGAACGTTTCAGTTAGCAACAAATCCGATGCCATCGGTATTCCAGTTGTGTTTGGCGGTTTCCTGGGCGGCGGCGCTGTTGGTTTCGGCGCGGTTGCCTTATTAGCGCTGGCAATCGCTCCAGTTTCGGGCCCGCTTCTCGCCGTTGCCGTTACCGGTAGTCTGTTGTTATTGGCTGGTGGCATAGTTGGCGGTTTGGTTTTAAGCAGCAAATCCGCAAAGTCCATCGAAAATAAACTCTACGCAAAAGTAAGCGGCCATCTTCAGAAAATCAAAAGACTGTCTACGCATACTTCTGAAACGATGGACACCGTGCTGAAAGAAAATATAAAAGAGATTTCTGTATCGCCGTTGTCTGAGAAAGTCCGCGCTATACCGGGCATTGCAGACAAATTCACCGCTGCTGCGGCAAACCAGTTCGTTGCTGACAAAGCCGCTGCCGAAGCTGCCAAGAAAGCTGAAGCAAAAGATGCGCCTCAGATTTCCGCGGGGAAAACAGGCGCTGTCCTGCATCCTTGAAATCCAGTAAAGCGCTTAAGCCAGAATAGCCGTCACCCGCTTGACGATTTCATCAAGGGTGAAAGGTTTGCTGATAACTTCATGCGCCAAAAAGTCAAGGTTGTGCGCGCGCTGCCGCTGGTTGGAATAGCCGGACATCATCACAATCTTGGTCTTGGGGTAATCCTTGGCGACCTTGAGCGACAGCGAAATGCCGTCAAGGTCGGGCATGACGATATCCGTCAGCAGCAGGTCGTATTTGTTTTTGCCCAGCGCTTCAAGCGCCGCATTGCCGTCCGGTACCGCTGTCACCGTAAAGCCGCCATATGTCAGGGCGCGCTCGACAAATTCACGCACCGAAGGCTCGTCATCCGCCACAAGAATGGTTTTACCTGCCATAGCTCATTTCTCCTTCACACGCACTTCGACCGTGGAGCCGTCTTCCGGCACGCCGTCCAGCTGCAGCATCAGCGGCACGATGTCGCCGGAGGCGATCTGCGTCACGCCCTGCTTGAGGTCCCACGTCTTGGTGATCCCGTTGCGGTCGTTCTTCAGGATCACATGCAGCGCCGGATAGGCTATATCATGCTCGCTCATGTTCGTCATCTTGCCCTCGACGACAAGCATCTTGCCATGATCGTCGATCCGCCTTTCGGCGGTGATCTCGCTCAGACGGAGCCCCTCGCCAGGCGCCTTGACCTCGAAACCAAGCGTTTTATACAACAACGCCGTTTGCGGCCAGTGATGTACGATAGGGCTCTTGCCCAGAAAAATAACCGCCAGCGTCAGGAAGCTGCACAGCAGGAAAACCATGCCGCCAAAAACACTGGCGCCCATGCCCAGCGGGTCATGCGTAAGGATGGCCAGCGCCGCATCCTGCCGGATCACTGACTTTTTCCCCTCCGGCGCAGGCGTGCGCGGCATGACGGTGTCCGGTGCGGATTTCGGGGAAGCTTCCCCTTTCGCGCCCTTATCCTTCGCGTTCTGGGCAACTGTGGATAACACCGCTTCAAAAGCGGCATCATCGTTCTCTAGAATGGAGTTAAGGGCATCCGTAATCGATTGAGCGCCCGCTTCCTGGAGCTGGGATGCAGCCTCTGTTGGCTTCTGCGGCTCGGACGCCTTCATTTCCGGCACAGCCGTATCAGGTATCTGAAACCACATATGGCTGCATGTAACGCAGCGTACGTCCCTGCCCGCCGCCCCGAGTTGGGCAGGATCGAGCTTATATTGCGCCTGACATTGCGGACACGTTAAAATCATCAATAACGCCTCAAAAACAAGTGGTGTTGCACCATAAATAAAGATAACATGCAAAGTATCAGAATGTATAGAGGCAGGGCATTATGGCTTTGGTCAGATTTTCCAATATCGGCTTGCGTTACAGCACAGGCGCGGAAGTCCTGCATGACATCAGCTTCGAACTTGAAGCGGGCTCTTTCCATTTCCTGACCGGTCCCAGCGGCGCGGGCAAGACCTCGCTGCTGAAACTCCTTTATATGGGCCAGAAGCCGACTCGCGGCGTCATCTCCATGCTCGGGCGGGAGCTGGCCACAGTGCCGCGCAAGTCCCTGCCCGAACTCCGCCGCCAGATCGGCGTGGTCTTTCAGGATTTCCGGCTGCTCGGCCATCTTTCCGCCTTCGACAACGTTGCGCTGCCCTTAAGGGTCAGCGGATTATCTGAAAAAGATATCAAGAAAAATGTCACCGAACTTCTGGAATGGGTCGGCCTCGGCGAGAAACTGGCCGCCCGCCCGCCGACGCTTTCCGGCGGCGAGCAGCAGCGCATCGCCATCGCCCGCGCCATCATCAACCGGCCTAAACTTCTGCTGGCGGATGAACCGACGGGGAACATCGACGAAAATATCGGCATCAAGCTCCTCACCCTTTTCGAGGAACTGAACAAGCACGGCACTACCGTCGTCATCGCCACTCACAACGAAGGCATCGTCAAGCGTTTCTCGCACCCGGCCATGCACCTCGAAGGCGGCATGCTCGACATCCGCCCCCATAAGCATACAAAGGCCGCTTAAACCCATGCCCCACAAACACATCAAAAAATACACCTACGATATCTCGCTGGACGAAGGCGTCGGCGCAAGACTGGTCAGCTGGGTTACCGGCCTTATGGTGTTCTTCGTCACGCTGACGCTGGCCATCAACTTCGGGCTCTCCAGCGTCGCCCGGACATGGATCACCGGCCTTTCCGGCACGCTGACGGTCGAGATAAAGCCGCCGCTCTCCCCCACGGATGGCGAAAAGCTCTCCGCCCAGAGCCAGAAGAAGTTTGATGAGAGCGTGCAAAATGTGCTGGCGCTGCTCAAAAACGACCCTTCCGTCAGCGAGGCGCGGCAACTAACGGAGCCTGAAATCAAAAGGCTGATCGAACCCTGGCTGGGCCAGGCGACGGGGCAGGATGCGGCGCTGGATGCCATCCCCCTGCCCGCCCTGATCGACATCAAGCTCACCCCCAATGCCAATGTGGCCAAACTTGAGAGCAGCGTGAAAAACCTCGAACCTTCCGCCGCCATCGACAGCCAGAACGACACGCTCGGCAACGTCAAGACACTTGTCAACACCGCCACGCTGTTCATGCTGTTGCTCACGGGCGTTATCGTGGCGCTGGCCGTCGTGACGATCTCGGGCATCGTCCGCTCCAAATTGCTGATCCATCAGTCCGAAGTCGAGACATTGCACCTGATCGGCGCCAGCGACGAATATATCGCCCGCCAGTTCCGGCAGCACACCCTGCGCGGCACCCTGCGCGGCGCGCTTGCGGGGCTTGTCTGCACCCTGCTCACGCTGTTCGCCATTGGCGCCGTCACGCACACCATCGGCAGCAGCATGCTGCCGCACCTGAAGCTTATGCCGGTACAGTGGGCCATTTTGCTTGTGCTGCCGCTCCTTTCCGGCAGCCTGATCGCCCACCTCACGGCGCAGGCGACGGTGCTCAAGGAACTTTCACGCCTGCCATGAGGGTCCTTTGAAACCCAGAACAAAAATCATCAGTGCTCTTGTTATCATCCTCGCCATTACAGGCTGGCTCGCGGGGCTGTCCGCCTTTGTCAACGATATGGCTGCCATGCCAACGCCAAAATCTGTACAGAAACTGGACGCCATCGTCGTGCTGACCGGCGGCAGCAACCGGCTGGATGCGGGCTTCAGCTTATTCAAACAAGGCTACGGCAAAAAGCTTTTTATTTCCGGCGTCTACCACGGGCTTGACGTCAAACAACTGCTGAAGAGATGGAAAGAAGAGCCGCAAAGCAACCTCGACTGCTGTGTCGTGCTTGGCTTTGAAGCCGACAACACGACAGGAAACGCCGTTGAAACCGCCGAATGGCTGCACAAAGAGGGTTTCCATTCCATTTACCTGGTGACGGCCAACTACCACATCCGGCGCGCGCTGCTGGAATTCGGCAGGCTCGCCCCCGATGTCGCCATCACGCCCTATCCGGTCGTGCCGGATAAATTCGATATGCTGCTCATCATGCGCGAATACACGAAATACCTCGCTGCCTACGTCAGGAGCCTGATATGAACGCTATTCGTTCCATCGTGTTCAATATCTTTTTCTTCGGTGGATCACTGTTCTGGAGCATCGCCCTGCTCTGGACGCTTGCGCTGCCGGAGAAGAAATGCGCACAGATCGTCAGCGACATTTACGGCGGCTATATCGCCCTGATTGAGAAATACATCCTCGGGCTGAAACTGGAAATCAGGGGAATGGAAAACATTCCCAAGACCGGCGCCTATATCATCGCCGCCAAGCACCAGTCCGCCTTCGAAACCCTTAAGCTGCCCTACATGAAGAGCCTCGGCTATCCCGCGATCATCCTCAAAAAAGGGCTGACGCAGATACCCATTTATGGCTGGTATTTTTCCGGCATGGGGCAGATCGCCATCGACCGCGGCTCGGGTAAAGAGGCGCTGGAATCCATCGTCAAAGGCTGTCAGAAGAAGCTGGCCGCCGGACGTCCGGTGATTATTTTTCCGCAAGGCACCCGCACCGCCATCGGCGCGCAGAAACCCTACAAGGCGGGCATCGCCAAGGTCTACCGCGACACGGGGGCGCCCATCGTACCCATGGCGCTCAATTCCGGCCTCTTCTGGGGGCGCAACTCCTTCTTCAAGAAGTCCGGCACCGTCACCTTCGAATTCCTCCCTCCCATCCCGTCCGGTCTGCCACCGCTGCAGATGATGGAACAACTCGAAAAAGCCACAGAGGACGCCACCGACAGGCTTGTTGCTGCGGCGCAGCACGATTAATCAGTTACGGCGCAGCACAGCTAATTTGGGGGACTTGAAGGCATTGGGCCTTTGGATTAGACTCCAAGTCATTCCCGTTTTACATACTTTACGGACAAAAATGACAGGCGCACCCAAGACCAAGATTATCTCCCGCAAGGTCGAGTTCGAAGGCTGGCACAGGCTTGAAACCATCGTCGTGCAGCATGCTAGCCTGCGTCATGAGGGACAGGCCGAGCCGATGCGGCGTGAGCTGTATTACTCCGGCACCTGCGTCGTTACCCTGCTCTACCAGCCCGACACCGACCAGGTGCTCCTGAACGAACAGTTCCGCATCGGTGCCTTCATGGGGGGCGAAGCTAACCCGTGGCTCTATGAATGCTGCGCCGGGATGATCGACGAAGGAGAAGAGCCCGAAGATACCGTCCGCCGCGAAGCCATTGAAGAGACCGGCTGCGAAGTCCTTGACCTTGAATTCATCGGCAAAGTCTACACCAGCCCCGGCGGCAGTGATGAAAGGTACATGCTCTACTGCGGCCGTATCGATAAGGCGGAAGCCGGACACTATGGCGTCGAGGAGGAAGGCGAGGAAATCAGGACCCACCTCATCCCCGCCGTTGAAGCCATCCATATGCTGGATACAGGAAAAATAATTAATGGTGGAACCGTTATGTGCCTGCAATGGTTCGCCAGAAACCACGAGAGACTGCGTAAACAATGGAGCCAGAAATGACATCAGCACTTATTACAGCAACAGAACTTAAAGACCTTCTGCAAAAATCACATGTCAAAGTGCTGGATGCAAGCTACAACCTGCCGCCCTCATCCATGGGCATACCCGGCGCGCGGGATTTTAATATTGACGATGTGGCCGACCCGGTCGCCCCTTATGCGCACACCGTTCCGACAGAAGAAATATTCGCCGCCAAAGTCAGGGCACTCGGCATCGGCAATGATGACCTTGTGGTTGTCTATGACCGTGGCGGCATCGCCATGGCGGCCTCGCGCGCGTGGTGGATGTTCCGCCTCTTCGGGCACGACAACGTCAAAATCCTCAACGGCGGCCTGCCCGCCTGGACGAAAGCCGGATACGCCGCCGGTGAAAAAGCCGCCGATGCTCCCGCACCCACCATCTTCACGACCAAATTCAAGCCGGAACTGCTTAAGAGCCTTGACCAAATCGCCGGTAATCTTCTACGCAAGGATTTCACGGTGATCGACGCCCGCGATTCAAAACGCTTCGAGACAGGACACATACCGAACGCTCTCAGCCTTCCTTATGCAAGCCTCGTCAGTGCCGATGGCGCATTGAAGCCGCAGGCGGAACTTGAAAAGGCCTTCAAGGGCACTTCCGCCGACCTGCAGAAAAACATCGCCTGCAGTTGCGGCAGCGGCGTCACGGCCTGCGTGGTCGCCCTCGCGCTCCACGAACTGGGACACAAGGACGCGGCGGTTTATGACGGGTCATGGACAGAATGGGGCGCCAGCGCCCTGATGCCCAAGATGACAGGGACGGCCTGACCCATGACGACGACGCCCTCAAAAAAAATCGGCACGCTGCTGACGCATATCAGCACCGACCCTGAAAAATACGACGGCGTCGTCAACATACCCGTGCATCGCGCTTCCACCATCGTCTTCAAAACCTATGAGGAATTCACAAGCAAGCCGAAGCCGCCTTACGTCTATGGCCGCGCCGGCACGCCCACCAGCGCCGCTTTCGAGCATGCCATCACCGAGCTTGAAGGCGCGGCGGGCAGCGTCTCCACCTGCTCCGGCCTTTCCGCCATCGTCGTCGCCCTCACCTCCATCGCGGGTTCCGGCGACCATGTGCTGATGACCGATAACGCCTATGGCCCCAATCGCAAATTCTGCGAAAAGATGCTGAGCCACTGCGGCGTCGATGTCGAATTTTATTCGCCGCTGACGACCGACATCGGCAAGCTGTTCCGCAAAAACACCAAGGCGCTGTTTATCGAGGCCCCCGGCTCGCTCACCTTCGAAGTCTGCGATATAGGCGCGTTTGTGAAGGCCGCAAAAGCCGCCGGAATAAAAACCATCATGGACAACAGCTGGTCCACGCCGCTGCTGTTCAAGCCGCTTGAGCACGGCATTGATATCTCCGTCATGTCGTGCACCAAATATATCTCCGGCCATTCGGACGCCATGCTGGGCGTCGTTTCGGGGACGGAGGAAACCTACCCGCGCCTCAAAGCCGCCGCCATGCAGCTTGGTCTCTGTGCGGGGTCGGAAGAACTTTACACGGGCCTGCGCGGTTTGCGCACGCTGCATATACGGCTGAAAGAACACGAAGCGCGCGGCCTCGAGATGGCGCGCTGGCTTTCGACGCAACCGGCGATCAAGCGCGTGCTGCATCCGGCCCTTCCTTCCTGCCCCGGTCATGAGAACTGGAAAAAATATTTCAAGGGCTCCTGCAGCACCTTCGGCCTCGTCCTGCATGAAAGCGACAAAAAGAAGTTCGCCCGCATGCTGGATGGCCTGCAGCTCTTCCATATGGGCGCAAGCTGGGGCGGCTATGAGTCGCTCTGCTTCCCCGAGCAGCCCGGCCCCTGCCGCACCGTTGCCAAATGGGACGAGCCCGGTCTGTCATTGCGCCTGCATATCGGCTTTGAGGATATGGATGACCTCAAAAACGACCTATCTGAAGGCTTTAAGCGGTTAGCCATATAACCCCAAGCTCTCATAACAGCACTACCCAAATGGCTAGAGCCGCTGTCTTTAGTAAGCCTTGACACCCCATATAGGGCTCCATATCATCCCTTCTCAACCCCAATGGAGAATTGACAAATGAGCCTGAGCCCTGCAGACCTGCGGAAACTGAAAGACGCATTTAACGAAGCCGCTAACAACAGCCCGAACGCCGACGTTCCCGTCATCAGCTTCGGTGCTAAAATCCTGACGGCGCGCGATGTCGCCCGGGAAGTCGAGAAAGAAACACCCATCGGCAAGATGCTTATTTCAGTCGTCGACAAGGCCGTTTCTTCAGGCGCCGCAACGCTGGACCAGGTCATTCAGCAACTGACCCGCAGACCGCCGCAACCCTGATAAACGGAGAACCGACCATGAGCCTCAACCCCGCCGACCTGAGAAGGCTGAAAGACGCTTTTAACGAATGGGCAAAGAATGTCCCTGATCCGGATCAGCCTGCCTTTGGGTTTTTAAGCTCGAAAATGTATTCCGCCAAAGAGATTGCCAAAGAAATAGAACATGAGACGCCTTTCGGCAAGGATGTCATTGAAATGGTCGAGAGCGGCATCAACAGAGACGGCATCGACGCCACCGTGGCGCGTATCACCCGCAAGCCACCACAACCCTGATAAACGGAGAATTGAGACAATGAGCCTGAGCCCTGCAGAACTGCGGAAACTGAAAGACGCGTTTAACGAAGCCGTAAGAAACCACCCTCACCCGGACGAGCCTGTATTGTATGGGCCTCAGGGGTTTTCAGTGCGCCAACTCGCCAAGGAAGTCGAGAACGAAACCCTGATCGGACAGAGAGTCATCCGCGTGATTGACGATGTCGTCTCTTCCGGCGCCATGACACTGGACGCCGTCCTCGCCCAAATGACGGCGCGCAAGCCGCCCAGACCCTGATAGGAAAAAGATATGAGCCCCGCAGACCTGAGAAGACTGAAAGACGCTTATAACGAGGCGGCAAAGAACTTTCCCCATCTGGACAGGCCTCTCATGAGCATGGGAACGAAACTGCTGTCCATGCGCGAACTCGCGAACGAAGTCGAGAACGAAACATTGATCGGCAAGCGCCTCATTAAAGTGGCTAAGGATGTTATCGCTTCTGGAAGCACAACCCTGGACCAGATCGTCGCACAGATATCACGCAAGCCGCCGCAACCCTGAGAATAATCCTTATCGCGGCTTCGGGCACACGGCTGGCCGCGGCTGGTTTATTTTTGCGCTGATAATTTTCACAGCAGCGTTGATAACCTCTTCACGCGACTGGTCAGCATTGATGACGGGCCAGGCGATATCACCCGCACTTCTCGAGGCCTGCATTTTTACGATGTCCACGCCCGCGTCAGAAGCATCACCGACCCTTTTGGCCACGCGGTCAAACAGCACGCTTAAATCAGCCTGAAGCCAGAGGCCGATAAATTTCGCGCCAGTTTCCTGCGCCAGCTTTTCCTGCTCATGCCGCGATTTAGCGGATTGGAAGGTGGTGCTGACAATAACGCTTTGCCCGGCGGCGATATGCGCCTTCACCCGGCGTTCCATCTCTTTAATAAGGCGAAAAGTTGCCTGCGAAGAATAAGCCTCGGGCGGCAGGCGCGTTGTCTCGGAAACGCCAAAAAGCTCCTTGCGGGTGCGGTCGCTGTCCAGATGAACGGCATTGGGAACACCCGCTAGCAACGCCCTGGCGAGTGATGTCTTGCCGCTGCCGGACAATCCGCCGACAGCGATCAAGAGGGGCTTACTTCCTTGTTTTTGCATGCATTTTATCCTGAAAAGCGCTATAATTATTATGGTATATTACTTTAAAGGTAATGTCAATGCAGAGAAATGCGATTGAAAATCAACCCGTTAGGCGTCTTAGTCACGCACAGCCTTAGCAACCTTGTCCAGAATAGCATTAACGATCTTCGGCTCCTTGCCGTCGTAGAAACCGGTGGTGACGTTGAGGTAGTCGTTGATGATGATGCCGGTGTCGGTTTTGCCGTGTTCCATGAGTTCAAAGATCCCTGCGCGGAGGATGGACTCCAGCAGCGTTTCCACTTCGCCTTTTTTACCCTCGGCCAGCGCCTTGGCGAGGATCACTTCGATATCCGTCCAGCGTTTGGTCACACCCATGACGATTTCAGTGAGCAAGTCCACATCGGCAGGTACAAACTTGTCGCCGTCGAGGTCAAAGCCGATGCGCGTGTCGATAAACTCGCGCACGGCGGATTTTGCTTCCTGGTTGTTGAGGCGCATCTGGTAGAGCACCTGCACCGCCGCGAGCCGCGCCGCCGTTCTCTGCGCCTTGGGCGAACCGGCGGTCTTTTTAATGACGCGCTTTTCGGGAGCCGCGCCTAAACCGCGCTTCTCCGGCTTTTTCTTCTCTGGCGCTTTATTTGTCGGCGTTTTTTTGAAAAACATTTTATGCCTTCTTGTGTTTCTTTTCGAGGGCGCCGAGGAAGGCGGTATAATCCTTCACTTCATGGAAATTCTTGTAGACCGAGGCGTAACGCACATAAGCCACGGGGTCGATGCCGGAGAGCGCCTTCATGGCGTATTCGCCGATGGTCTTGGTGGTGACATCCGCCTCGCCCGACAGTTCAAGATGACGCACGATGTCGTTCGCAGTGCGCTCGATGACATCAACCTCAACAGGGCGGCGGCGCAGAGCCAGCTTCAGGGAGCGCAGCAGCTTGTCACGGTCGAACGGTTCGCGCCGTCCGTCAATTTTTATCACCGTCAGTTCGCGCAGCTGCACCCGCTCGAAGGTCGTGAAGCGCGCATCGCAATGCGTGCATTCACGGCGGCGGCGGATAGCGGCATTGTCCTCGCTGGGGCGGGAGTCCTTGACCTGCGTATCCTCATGCGAACAAAAGGGGCATCTCATCTGCTATTACTCCAGTGGGTAAATCGGGAAGCGCTGGCACAATTTCAGCACGCGCTCCGCCACGGATTTTTCGACCGCCGCGTTGTTCTCCGCGCCGTTCTTCGCCACACCGTCCAGCACTTCAAGGATGTACTGGCCAATCAGCTCGAATTCCTTGACGCCAAAGCCGCGCGTTGTCGCAGCCGGGCTGCCGAGGCGCACGCCGGAAGTGACCATCATTTTTTCAGGGTCGAACGGAATGGCGTTTTTGTTGCAGGTCATGCCCGCACGCTCCAGGCTGACTTCGACGACATTGCCCGTCAGCTTCTTCGGGCGCAGGTCGACGAGGATCAGGTGGCAATCCGTGCCGCCGGAAACGATATCGAGGCCGCCCTTTTTCAGCGTCGCCGCAAGAGCGCGGGCATTATCCAGCACCGCCTTCGCGTATATCTTGAATGAAGGCTGCAGCGCCTCGCCGAAAGCAACCGCCTTCGCCGCGATCACATGCTCCAACGGCCCGCCCTGCAGGCCGGGGAATACGGCAGAGTTGATCTTTTTGGCTATGGCTTCGTCATTCGTGAGGACAACCCCGCCGCGCGGGCCGCGCAGGGTTTTGTGCGTCGTGGAGGTCGTCACATGCGCGTGCTGGATCGGGCTGTCATAGAGGCCCGCCGCGACCAGACCGGCATAATGCGCCATATCCACCATCAGGAACGCGCCCACTTCATCCGCGATCCGGCGGAAGCGCGCGAAGTCGATCTGGCGCGGATAGGCGGAGGCGCCGGCGATGATCAGCTTCGGCTTGTGTTCGCGCGCGAGTCTTTCCATTTCTTCGTAATCAAGCAGCGCATCTTCCTTGCGCACGCCGTATTGAACGGAATTAAACCATTTGCCGGACAACGTAGGCTTCGCGCCGTGGGTCAGGTGACCGCCGGAAGCAAGCGACTGGCCGAGGATGGTGTCGCCCGGCTGGAGCAGCGCAAACACCACGGCCGCATTGGCCTGCGCGCCGGAGTGCGGCTGCACGTTGGCGAATTTCGCGCCGAAGAGTTTGCACAGGCGGTCAATGGCTATTTGTTCGGAAACGTCTACGTATTCGCAGCCGCCGTAATAACGCTTGCCGGGGTAGCCTTCGGCGTATTTGTTGGTGAGCACGCTGCCCTGCGCCTGCAGCACGGCGCGGGAGACGATGTTCTCGGAGGCAATCAGCTCGATCTGGTTTTGCTGGCGGTGCAGTTCTTTGGTGACCGCGGAGAAAATTTCCGGGTCGGCATCCTTCAGTTCACCAGTGAAAAACGGGTTAGCACTTTCCAAGTTTTTTAACGCGCTCTGCATGACGTCCTCCTTCAAAAGTTGTGTTCAAAAATGCCTGTACGCACTCCAGTGCGGTCTCAATCCCTATCAGCCGCGCGCCCAGCACCAGCACGTTCGCATCGTTATGCGCCCGTGAAAGCCTGGCGGAGGTCACATCATGGCACAGCGCGCCGCGCACTTTCGGGTTGCGGTTGACGGCGATGCTGATGCCGATCCCGCTGCCGCAGAGCGCGATCCCCCTGGCCGCTTTGCCCGCCGCAATCGCCTCGGCAAGCGCGAAGCCGTAGTCAGGATAATCGACGCGCTCGGGCGTACGGGAGCCAAGATCCAGCACTTCATGGCCGGCGGATTTCAGCACTTCCGCAATACGGGCTTTCATCTCAAAACCGCCATGGTCGGCGGCTAGCGCGATAATTTTATTAGCATCGGACACGGGTAAACCCCATATGGTGATGACTTCGCCCTCTCTATACCAGATATAGGGGGTCGGGGGCTAATAAAATTAGTCATTATTAGTTAACATAATATATAACTTATGGTACAATGAACTATTATTTTAGAAAGGTTCCGTCTTTGAGCAGATTCGTTCTCAATTTCATTTAAAGGATAACCCCTATGAATCAGGAAGTGCCCAACCTCAATGACGTGGACACGAGAGCCGGCTTTTCTTACTTCGATGCCGGCCTCACCGAGCAGGATCAGGAAATCCTGGCGAAAATCAACGTCGGCACTAAAGGCGTATATGATAACTTCGGCGACATTGATAAAATAAAAGCAGACGCCGCTGAACTTTTCGAGAACCTGGGGAATAGTCCCGCCGCCGCAAAGGCGCAAGCCGAAATCATCGCGAGAATGGCCAAAAGAGCCATTGCGGGTTTTGGATCGGAAGCGGCTTGGGTAACGATCCGCGCTTTCAGGCCGACAGATGAGTTTGATATACCAAGATGGCATACAGACAGGGAGTTTTTTGGGACAAAGGGATACCAGTTGAAAGCCGTCTTCGCCCTGAAGGGTGCAAGCACGCTTTTGCACAGGGCGGATGAAGATCAGCGCAGGGAAATCACGAAATTGCAGAGAGCGGCCTCTGTGGGCGAAATGGATGAAATCGAAAGCAGAACACGGCGTGAAGCCTTGCTCGACTTATCAAAAACGGAAACGCCGCCCCCCGGCACTGGCACCATTTTAATCGCCGGCGGAGATCATGCCACTGTCCATTCCGAGCCCCCCATCCGCGAAGCAAGAATATTTCTTTCCGTCCTGCCCGGAACCAAAGCCGAGATTAAACAACTGCAGCAGAATTGGGACAGGGGCAAGAAAACAGAAATACGGCTGGGTGACCAGAAGCCCGCCAAAACCAACGCGCACAGACTATAGGCGATACGGCTCTTCTGGGAGCTTGATATTTTGGCTTGCCATGTCATGATAAGCCCTCTGCCAGCACGCATAAGGGTGAGAACGTGATCAAAACAAATATTTCTATTTTTTTCGTAGCTATCTTCAGCCTGCTTGCCTTTTCAGTGAACGCCCATGCGCAGGTAACGTCAAACGACGCAGCGCCGGTGCATATACCGTTGGTGATGTCACAAACCCGGTCCGGCACGTATAAAGCGAATATCAACATCGGCATAGGCGACATGCAGCCCGCGCCGTTCGCCTTTGATACCGGCTCGACAGGGCTGCACGTCTTTGCCGCGGCAAACCTCGATGCGCCCGGCAGCGGCGTGCAATGTTCAAAGACGCCCATCAGCTTCACTGTCGGAAATCCCGGCCGGGTCACCTATAGCGGAGTTATCTGCTATGCCCCCCTGCACTTCGACACCTACACCACGCCTGTGTCCGTGGCGATCGCCTACCTGACATCGGCCACATGCGCGAACGCAAACCCAAATTGCAAAATCCCCGACCTGAATAGCCCGAAGGCGCATGGCGGCGTTTACGGGGTTTTTGGCGCGGGCCTGACAGGGCCGATGCCTATCCCATCCCCGCTTCTCACCCTGCCCGCGCCCTATTCAACCTACAGCATCACGCTAACCCACGGGGAGGGAGAACTGGTGCTGGGCGAAGGCGCGCCGCCCAACGCAACCCAGTTCCCGCTCGCACCGGGCAAACATCAGGGAGAAAAATGGGAGAAAGGCCAGACCTGCCTGTTCGTAAACCAACACCCCGTCGGGACATGCCTTGCGATTTCTTTCGATACCGGAAACGGCGTGCCGTGGATTCGCGGCGCCAACACAAACACCATCCCGCACGCAGACGGGCTCGTGGCGACCGGGACCAGCATCGGTTTCGGCCCGCCGGAAGCCGCAAAACAGGCGACCTCGATCATCGCCGGCACCTCGTTTGCCGACAGGATCAAGCTTCAACCCGCAAAAGGCGCCGCCCTGACCAACGTCGGCATCGCGGCCTTTTTTAATCACATTGTTACGTATGATAATGACAACGGGATGATTTCGGTTGCGCCGAGGTCTGCTAACTAATCATTTTTTACGCGGCTTCTTTTGCGCGGCCTGCAACGCCCGCACAATATTCGTCTGCCCCTCTTTTGAGGCAATCATCAAAGCAGTTTGGCCGAGGTTATCTTTTTCATCTATATCCGCGCCCCGATCCAGCAAGAGCCAGGCGATGTTTATATATTCTTTTTCTTCCGGTGAATCTTTTTTTGCGCCTTTTACCGCAAGCATCAGGGCTGTCTGGCCGACTTGATCTTTTTCATTTATGTTCGCCCCTTTGTTTAGCAAAAACTCCACCATATCCCGGTGTTCCATTTCGACGGCGTGCATCAGCGCCGTTACACCCTGCCCGTCTTTTTCATTTATATCCGCGCCTTTATCGAGCAACAGTAAGGCGATATCCCGATGTCCGGACCGAACCGCTTCCGTCAACGCCGTCTGACCAAAAAGAAAATTCCTCGCGTTAATGTTTTTTTCTTCTTTCAAAAGATGTTCTACCTCATCAGCCTGCCCTCTTCCGGCGGCGGAGATAAGCGGATAGGAATAGAAGTTATAAATATTCAGGCAGGAGTAAACCAAAAGGGAAAAGATCAAACAAAGCGCAAGGCCGTTTTTAAATCTCGTCATTATGTAATCTTTCCCTCTTTCTTCAGCACATACTCCAGCCGCGCCAGCGCGTTCTTCTTCAAAACGAACTCGCCCGCATTTACAGGCCCCTGAATAGTAATTTCAGTCATGCTAGCAACATCCATGGCGGAGACGCGCATGATATTCCCGACCGGGCGGAACTCCAAAATGATCTCGCGTCCCTGCAATTTTTCTGTCATCATTTTTACACTACTATTGTCATTCTGAGCGAAGCGAAGAATCTTGTTCCGCCTCAGGGATATCCTTCGCTGCGCTCAGGATGACACAGAAGAGGAAATATCATGACACCACAACCCGCTACGAAAGTCACCATGGAAAAGACCAAGCTAAAACCCTCTTTCAAGTGGGAAGACCCGCTCCTCCTCGACGAGCAGCTGAGCGACGAAGAGCGCATGATCCGCGACAGCGCGCGCGCCTATGCGCAGGAAAAACTGATGCCACGCGTCATCGAGGCTAACCGGCACGAAATTTTCC
>Ga0206948_1039_pt1 | contig 35700 bp, 28 predicted proteins | sample Alteio_BWOrgHeat_FD_153236 | JGI IMG/M metagenome (GOLD analysis project Ga0206948, IMG submission 153236) | Enriched cells from forest soil in Barre Woods Harvard Forest LTER site, Petersham, Massachusetts, United States -... | ecosystem: Environmental > Terrestrial > Soil > Temperate forest > O... | reverse complement strand
TGTATCCACTCTTGTTCGCCAAATTGCGAGAAGCATTAAGCCGACCGTCCTTTGTCCAATTCAGGACCATGGATGAACAGCCTTCCCTGACCCAGGTTACCAAGCTCATGCCAATTGATGCAGTAGCCAACGTTGAAATCCACGGAAAGGCCTACCAAATAATAGCCGGGGCGAAGGCGAATGGGCAGCCGATGTCAGCCCGTCGAGCCATCGAGCAATTGCGGTATTACATGGCATATCTCCCTCCGACGGTTCGCAAATATGGAGTGTTCTTGGCTCCCTTTGTCTCCCCTGAGGCCGCTCAGATTTGCCTGGAATCCGGCGTCGGCTATGTGGATTTAGCGGGCAACGCCCACCTAGAGTTTGCCGACGTCTTTGTCGAAATACGGACTGCTGAGAATCCATTTAAGGAGCTACGGGAGAACCGCCCTCTGTTCTCGTCCAAGAGTGAGCGGGTGCTGCGGGTCCTTCTAACACCCCCACTCCGATCATGGAAAGTCACCGAATTGAGCCAGGTATCGAGAGTCAGTCTGGGCCAAGTCAGCACTGTAAGGCGCCACCTCCTTGATCGGGAGTGGGCGACAGCGGACAATCAAGGACTGACAATCATTCAGCCGGAAGAATTGGCGCGTGCTTGGCAGGCCGCCTATAAACCGAGGCGTGAAACCGAAAAACGGTACACGCTCCTCCACGGCGCATCGCTTGAACAAGCAATCAAGAGCGCGATTGGAGAGGCTTTTCCGGATAAGCACCTTGTCCTTGCATCATTCTCGGCAGCACGGTGGATGGCGCCCTTTGCCCGTCAAAACACCACCTACTTCTATGCCACCAAGACGGGGAAAGCTGTTGCCGAACGCTTTCTAGAATTACAGTCGGCGGCGCAAGGCGAGAACGTCGTGATCTGGTATCCAAAAGAAGACGACGTATTCTCGTCTAGTATCGAGGTAGTTCCAGGGATCCGGTGCTCAAGTCAAGTGCAGACATGGCTTGATTTGAGCTTGGCTGGTGACCGAGGCAAAGAAGCGGCAGAGCACTTGTTACAACAGGAATTAATTCCAGCATGGAGATCCGCGCTTGGCTAATGAAAAACCTCGATATGACGACAGGGAAATCCAAGCCGTACAGTCGGTCTTCATCGAGATCGGGCAAGTCCTTGGCGCCTTCTCGCAGAAGTTCGTTGTCGTTGGCGGGGCTGTGCCTTGGTTGCTATTCCCGGACGGCGATCCTCCCCATGTTGGGACAACCGACATCGATCTGAACCTAGATCCTGAGGCACTTTCCGATGGGGAGTACGCCACTCTCGTGGAAACGCTTCAGGAAAAAGGATACGAGCGAGATGTGGATGACCTGAAGCCGTTCCAGATGCGGCGCTGGGTCAAAGTCGACGAAGGAAAGCCTGTCTCCGTGCTTGTCGATCTCTTAATGCCTAGAGGCTCAAGCGGGGATGCGAACAAAGAAAAGCTGTTGGCTAACTTTAGGGTTCAGGGAATTGACGGTGGCCAAATCGCTCTCACGCACAACGTAATCAGGACTGTTCACGGCCGCATGCCGGACGGAAGAGACAACAGCGTTGAGTTGCTCGTTGCTACCATCCCGGCACTTCTTGTTATGAAAGGATATGCGATCACGGGACGTGACAAGGAGAAGGATGCGTACGACATTTACTACTCGGTAAGGAGCTACGAAACCGGACCGCGTGGGCTAGCCGATGACTGTAGGGAATTACTCGATATCGCTGAGGCCTGCAAAGGTTTTCAGAAACTGGCCTCCAAATTTCGCCACCCCCAGGACTTCGGACCTCAGACGGTTAGAAGATTCTGTGTAGATCACAACGCTCTCGGCGACCTGACACCCGAGCAGATTCAGCGAGACGCATTCGGCCAGCTCGAAGCCTTCGTTAGTCACTTGGGTTTGCCGACAGCATAACGATTACATTGTATCAGGGTCCTACCGACCTCACCATTCTGCTTCGAAGCGAAGCCAGATGCCCGCCGGAATATCGAGGGCAGCTTCGAGTCTGCGCGCCGTGCCGGCGGTAAGTTTTCGCTTGCCATTCAGGAGTTCGCTGACGAACCGTTTCGGGGCGCTCGATCGCCTTCACGAAGACGACCTTAACGACGCTCGTAGTCGAACTTGAACCAGACCGCCCAGCTAATGGGGTAGCCTAAAAAATCCGTGCTTAAATAGACCGGTTGGTGCAAGCTAGTGAAAATTGAGAAGTTCGAGTTTAGGAATTTTAAGGGCATTTTGCATGCTCAGCTGGATCTCACTGCGAATCCTCGATCGAAGATTTTTACGCTTGTAGGATTGAATGAGAGCGGTAAAACCACAATTCTAGAGGCAATTAACTTCTTCAAGTACAAGGCAGAGGACCTGAAGGTTCTCAACTTACCAGGGCACGCGATAAAGGATGTTCACGGTGTGATTCCCTTGAGTTTGATGAGCAACTTCAACGGGCGAGTCTCGATCCGGGCGACATTTTCGTTGGAGCCCACAGACAAGAAGGCCCTCGCCGAATACCTAAAAGAAAAGCATAACTGCCTTTTAAAAAGTATTAGCGATTCCATCCTAATTAAGAAAGAACATGAGTTTGAGGATTCCAAGCTAAAGCAGGATCATCATATTTGGACGATTGATCTTGAGGTGCGCATGCCCGGCGCAAGGAAAGATATACGAACAACCGCTAAAGATGCCGTTTGGCAAGATGCTATGGCTTTCCTTGGTGCAAGAGCGCCGAGCATCTTGTACTTTCCCAATTTCTTATTTGATCTTCCCGAAAGAATTTACCTTCAGGACAAGTCTGGTTCTGACGACCAAATTCATCGCTTCTATAGAACAATCCTTCAAGACATCCTAGACTCCCTCAACGAGGGATTGACTTTAGAAAAGCACATTGTTGCGCGAATTAGCTCTAGTGATAAGAACGCCAAAAATGCGCTAGAGCAAACCCTGTCGAAGGTGGGGTCAGCTGTCACCAGCAGCGTATTCTCGCGTTGGAATTCCTTCTTTTCTAGCAATTCTAACAACCGGGAGATACGCTTCGAGTATGGCCTTGACGAGCAAGGAACTCCATTCATTTGCCTTCGACTGAAGGACGGTGTCGAACTTTATGACCTCAGCCAAAGGTCTCTCGGTTTTCGTTGGTTCTTTACTTTCCTTTTGCTAACGCATTACAGAGGATTTCGAAAGGGGGCCACTCAAGACGTACTCTTTTTGTTCGATGAACCTGCTTCAAATCTTCACTCAACTGCACAGGCTGAGCTTCTGAAGAGCTTCACCCAGTTCCCCAAGAACTGTTGCGTAATATACACGACGCATTCGCATCACTTAATTAACCCTGAGTGGTTGGAAGGTACATATGTGGTTAGAAATGAGGCGCTACAATATGGTGGCGATGACAATTATAAGGCGAAGGACTCAAAAATCACTCTCTCAAGATATCGTGATTTCGTTTCTAAGCACCCTTCGCAGTTCCATTTTTTCCAACCAGTGCTTGATGTACTAGATTATCGGCCAAGCAATTTAGAGATGGTCCCATCGATTGTGATGGTTGAAGGGAAAAATGATTACTACACGCTAGCGCTGGCTTCAAAAACGATCCCAAACCTGGATGTTCGGCTTCTTCCTGGGGGTGGCGCCGGATCTCTTGACCCATTGATTCGGTTGTACACGGCTTGGGGTCGCAACTTTATTATCCTACTCGACGGGGACAGTGAAGGCAGGAGGCAGCGCAAAAGATATTCTGAGATGTTCGGCTCACTGATAGATTCCAAGATCTTCGACCTTGGTGATGTCAACAAAGCCTTTGTTGGTAAAGGACTTGAGGCCGTGCTGGATCGGGACGAGCTTCTTATATTCCAAAGGTTCTTCTACCCTCTGGCAGCGAAATTTGACAAGAAAATACTGAATAGGGCGATGCAGGAAGCACTATTGACGAAAACCTCGCAAGAGCTTGGTCCCTTGTCACTGTCTCGACTAAATGAGATTTTGCAGTTTCTGAAAATAAAGCTAGAGTCGGCAGCAAAATACTGAGGAACAAACCCACTTAGATTCATTGCCACACTGACGGGAGTCACGTTCGGAAATCAGGGTTTTTCGTTCATTAAGCCGGTGACGTTAATCCAAAGAGACCATCACCGATAACGTCGCCCGGCTCAGGCTCCTTCAAGTCATTGATGAACTGCTCGGCGCTCTGCTTGACCCGATCGAACAGTTCAGTTGACTGGCTTTCCGCCTCTAGACGAATTTCGGCTGACTTATCGACGCCGATTTCCTGCAGATGTTGAATGACTCAGGCGATGGCAGCGGATTCATCTCGGTAGAACTCGCTCCCGGTCGAGTAGGGGCGGTGTTGCCGCCCCCCTCATCGAACCGGACGTGCAGATTTCTTGCATCCGGCTCACCCGTGAGTCCCTTTCGAGGGCCTCCGAGCACGAAGTCGCCTCACGGTATTGGGAGTACCCAGACTGACGAGTCCTAGGCTGTACATCCACGTGTTGTGGGAAAATCCCTCCGGGATATTCATTCGCCTCTGACTCTTCCTGCGCACCAATCGGTACGTGCGCATGAGAACATATTCGTCAATCCGCCTAAACACTCTTGACGGGTACCCCCGCGCGAAGTAGCGCCCCCAAGAAAGGAGCGCCGTATTCAGGTCGCCCACCACCTGCGGCAACGGCACATAGCCGCCGCGTTCGGTGAGAGCCTTGATTCTCCCGCGAATCCTCGCCTCGGATTTCTTCGAGGGTGTAAGGTTGAGATACCGATGATCCCCTCCGTAGATATCGCGTTCGAAGCGGAACGTGTAGCCCAGAAAATCCAGGCTCTGCCCCGCCTCCTTCAGATTAACGATACGCGTCTTTTCTGGGCTCAGCCGCAGACCCATCTTTCCTTCCAGAAGCTCCTTGACGAACTTCTGGATCGGAGTGCCGATGAAACGAGCCAGAACCACGAAGTCGTCTGCGTAGCGCACAAGGTGCGCCTTGCAAGTTTCCTTCGGTCCTCCGGCACGATGCCATCTAAGGTCCAGTTCGTGAAGGTAGACGTTTGAGAGCAAAGGTGAAATCACCCCGCCCTGCGGCGTCCCCTTCTTGCTCTGGATCAGGCGTTTGCCATTTCCGTCGTCTTGGACCGGACACTCCAACCACCGACGTATCAATCTGAGCACGCTGCGATCCACCACACGGCGGCGCAAACATGCGATCAGCTTTCGATGATCGATGGTGTCGAAATAGGACTGGATGTCTGCGTCGTAAACGGCGCAGAATCCGTGACTGAAGTGAGCGCGGATTTCCTCCAACGCATCGTGAGCGGAGCGGCCCGGACGAAAACCGTACGAGCAGTCCTGGAAATCCGACTCGAAAATCGGCTCCAAAATCAAAAGACACGCCATCTGGACCACACGGTCTTTCACCGTTGGGATTCCGAGCGGTCTTTGACCCCCATTTGCCTTGGGAATCCACACCCGGCGCACCGGACTGGGCCGGTACGTCTTTTCTACCAACTCCCGCCGCAACTGCTCCAAGAAGGCCGACAGAACTTCGTCCGAAGACGTCAGTTCGCCGATTTTCACTCCATCCACTCCGGCAGCCCCTCCATTCGCGCGGACGCGGCGGAAGGCTTCCTTTAGGACAGATTCAAGACAGATGCGGTCGTACAAGGCATAGAACCGGAAGCCCGGTTCCTTCGTAGCTTTCTGACCCAGCTTCCAACGCAACAAAGAGAGCTTCAGCGGCATTCCCTCTTCGGGAACGTGCGCATCGTCCGTAGTAGATGTTTCCATCAAGCGGTTCTCCTTGAATAATTGGTTGCTAACTCACGGTCACATCCCTTCGCTCCAGGATCGTTACTCCCTTCTTCGCTACTATGGACGTGTCCGACTTCCGTGCAAACACCCAGCGACTTATTCATTCGCCGATGGGCTCGGATGCTATCCTGCCTGCGCGGATCTCCCAGGTTCCTCGGCTTGTCTTTCTCCTCGCGCTGCTCCCTACCACCCCGGACCGTCTTTCCCCTGCTCTTACTCATTGCTTTGGAAGAAAGTGACAGGCTTCACCCAATACGGGAGGCTGGCCACGGCCGAATTTCACTTAACGGGGCCGAAACGGATTTGCTTGCGCTGCGGCTCAAGGATTCGATCCACCGGGCTTCGACGTACTCGTTGCCGAGGACACCGCCGGTTTCACTACATGTTGAACGAGCAATTAACATGGTTGAACTTTCATCAACAAGACAAACCAGGCTTATCCTGGCGCACCGTATTCTAATGAATCTCCACCCGAGTCGCTCAAGTGTGGCTTGGCGTGCAATGTCCTCATCCAGTTTATCGCTCCCGTGGAACTGCTCACCGTCGCACTCGATAGCAACTTTGAGCGAACCCTGTCTGATTGCAAATTCAAGTCGGTATGCGCCGACCCAGTACTGCGGTTTGACTATTGTGTAACCAGCATCGATTAGATAGCGGAGAACTCTCTTTTCGAAGTCGGATTCGGTGACACCTACATTTGCTTGGTAGAGACGGTCCCTCGCCCTCGGGTCCAAAGCGAATGTTATCAAATCTCTTCGCAGATCACCGGCTTGAAGATCGGTGTCAGGGTTCAGGGAATAAACCACCCACATTTGATCCTGCGCCCGGCTAGCGGCCACGTTAAATCGCTTCTTATAGAGGTCTTCTGACCGCATTCGCAAGGGACCATCCCCCGGTACGTCAACTACAGAGAGGAACATCACGTGGCGTTCATCACCTTGGAACTGGGCGGAATTGCCGCAACGGAATTTCCTCTTCTCAAGTTCAATATCTCCTAAGTATTGTCTTGCCAGTTGTTCGACATACTTGCTCTGGGCGCTCTGGTCGTCTCCGACAAGGTGGATCACTCCGAACGTCTTTTCGTCGTACTCTTTTTGTTCACAGCACCCTTTCAAGAGTCCAACTAAGGCGAGCGCTTCCTGCTTGTTAATTCTTCCGTCAGAGTAGGCATTCTCAACGTAAAACGGTGCGACAAACGGCCTAGTCTCGACGCCCGCATCCTCGCGGAGCGGCAGGATGCTTCCGTCATAAGAAAGCTGATTGCTAAAACGGATAATATCGGGCACACAGCGAAAGTGTTCGCGCAAACGAATCGGGTCAAATGACCCGTCGGCGAGGCTGTAGACGGACTGCTTTCCATCCCATAGGTGGTGACGCGGTATGCCCCGTAAATGCTCGTTGATGAGGGATTGGATCTCATCGATATTCGTTCCAACCGCCAGCGGTTCAACTTGCTTATCATCGCCAACGATAACCACCTGTTTGGCCATGTACATAGCTAAGAGGCCGTTTAGATCCAACTGGCTTGCCTCGTCAACGATTACTACGTCGAATTTCGCCTTACCAACATTGAATGAATCGATTATTCTCGAGAGCGGCATAACCCACACAGGGACTGCCTTCTGGCTATCTGCCATCAGTTTTTGTGCCTCTTGGATAAGCTGTGGAACTCGTTTGCCTGTCCCACGCCCAATTCGACGAAGGGTTTGGACGTAGCCCGTTAGCGCTTGCCGCATTGAAATACTTGACCTCCGCATTAGGCTGTGCCAACTCAGAGCTTCGACGAGATCAATTGTCGTCTGCTCGCATTCCTGCCTTCGCTCTGCCAGGGATGAAATGAGGTCTTGAATCGATACGGCGGCGCGCTCCAAGAGGTGTTGGGCAAGGTGCTTCCACTTCCATGCAGCCTCTGGATTTCCCGGAAGATCCTTGGTTGCATGATCACCATCGCGCAGTCGAATTGCCTGCGCCCACTCAGGTGCTTCTTGACCAAGCCTGCTCAACAACGTTCTTCTTCGAACAATTATCGTGCCCTTGCCATACACCTGTCCAATTTGAATAAATGCCAATCGGTACGCGTCTGCGTCCTCACATTTAGCCGCTCTCGCTAATTCACCAAGCAAAGGTACGGACGGATGTTCGATTGCAAGTTGCTCGGACCACCCTTTTGCCTGAGCGAGACTCGCCTCGCTAAACGCTAAATCTATTCTTTTGGCCATGCAGCGAAGCGCCGTAAGGATGACCTGGTCCAAGCTCCTAACAAGCCTGTCAACGGCTACTGCTGGGCCCTGGCCCGCTGGTACGCACATTAATGCTGCCTTCAGCGATAGTCCCGTGGACAAAACGGTGGTTTCGACTTTTGGCAAGATATCTTGGTGCCAGGCAACGCACAAGCGTATGTCGGCGGTGTAAGGACTCGCCGATCGCTCAGGTTTTTCGGTCGACGCAGGAATTGCCGGTCCGTTAATCTCTGACATCCGACCGTTCCAGACTCTGCAGAATTCATCGCGGCTCCTGCGGCTCTCGATGGCCACTCGCGCTACCGCAAAGTGTTCGACAGTTGAAGGTGGGCCGTCCGCAACGGTGAGCCCTTTCACGACTTTGTTCCACCGAGGCTTAACCAATAGTAATGGACTACTAAGCTTCTTTCCGGAGGATAGGTGCTGCTCTATCTCGTTGCAACAGGAGATGGCTTCGCTCAATACGATATCTTTGGACCATTTCGGCGCAACACGAAGAATGGCTTCGTCATGAGGTTGAACCTGCGTAATGAGTGATTCGACTTCCTGAGCCAATCGCGTCCACGTACTGGCCTCACTACGCTGGGCCAGATCGATGATTTGCCGCTTCCAACCATTTTCGTCGTTCTCAAAGATCCTAAGCGCGTCCTCGACGGAAGAAATAGCTCGATTTACAACGCTGGGATCATTAGTTGGCGGGCGAACAACCGCATCCTTCGGTATCTCGGCACTCGTGGCTCTAAGAAGTTGGGTCGATGATAAGAGAGATTGGAAGTGCTCTGGCGCCAGTATTCGACTAATATCCGGCACCAAGTCCGGGTAATTGGCTTCATCCTCGGCAGTGACCGACACATTCGACTCGTAGAGATCCAGAAACTCCTGGTGGCTTAGTGGCAAGAAGTCGGTGGCACCAATCAGCCCGGGAATCCAGCCGTCCTCACTTTGCCGTTTTGCCACATGCTTGGCGGCCTCAACAGGCGAAAATGCATCTCCACGATACGCAATTGGATCGTATTCCGAGGCCCTCGCCGATCGTAACCTCGCCCGCAATTCGCGGATCTTGACCATGATCCTAGAACGCTTCTCCTTTAGCTCAACAGAACGGCGAAGATACACTTCCTTTCCTACTGATAGCCTATCCGCCATCGCGCTTACAGCTGACTCTATACGACCTCGATTCTCTCGGTCACTTTCGAGGACGCTCACGCAGAGGGGCTGAAGGGGTTCAACGACCTTTTCCGTTACAACTGATAAAGCCTTCGTTGTATGACTAGTCACGAGGACCGACTTACCTTCAGCAAGCAGGTGGCCGATAAGGTTGGCAATTGTATGTGTCTTTCCCGTACCAGGTGGTCCCTGAACAAGGACACATCCAGTCGCACGGAGCTTTTGGACGATTTGGTATTGTTCGTGATTCGCCGGCTTCGTAAAGTATGTCGCTTCATCGTCTTCCAGCCTGCTGGTGGGTTCTCCAACAGACTCAGCTTGGACATCAGGTCGAGTTTCGATCCCCATGAACCTCAACAAACCTTCGGGCGGTTCATCAAACCAACTAGGAATTGAGTTCTCGGTCGGTTCCTCAGATAAGTCTTCGAGCACCTGATCTATTGCTTGGGCTAGACCTGTATTACGGTTTCTCCGGAAGATAATTGGTGATTCAAAAATGACAACGTCTTCCAATAGCCCGACGGGTGGTGATTCGACAAACTCGGCTCCGAGAGAAGTCGCCAATCCACGTAGGAACGGCGTCGTGTAAGCGTCATCGAGCGGATGGATTTCCGGATTCTCTTGAACCTGCTTACGTAGTTGTGCCAAAAGGTGAGATACGTCTTCGCCTCCTCTGAGAGGGCTGCTGTAGAATTCAACTGGCTTCGTGGTTTCAACTATTGTGAATTCGGCTTGTTGAGGATCAAATGTGAGTTCGATTGGCTGAAGGAGCACTGGATGGTTGACAATACGACCTAGTGAACTGGACTTTACGAATCCGTTTCCAAGGATGAGTTCGAACCGCTCACCTTCGCGTTCGAATACAGTGTGCTGCTCGTAAAGATCTTCATAGATCCGTTGGACCGCGATTTCGGTCTTTCGAATGGAAGCCCACTCCTTCCACCGAGGCAGCCACAGATCAAAGTCACGTTGCCGGCCAAGCACCGCCTGGGATTCACTCATGTCGGACAGATCAAGTGACGGGTCAGGCTCCTTAAGCTGAGGATCCGACGTGACCTTTTCCCAGCCGTCAGCTAGCCAGGGTCGGAGCGAGGCTGACGGGGCAGGACATGTAGTGGGAGCTGGACGTCCTACTTTCAGGACGAAGTCTTCCCCGAGGGCGATAAGCGCATGATCCGGTAATGAAAGTAGGTTGAGTCGAAACTCATAGCGATCGATGTTGACCTGCGGAGGATTTCGTCGTTCGTTGAGAGCCTCCAAGTAGCGGAATACCTTGGTTAGCTGGCTGCGGCCCTGCTCCCGCATGAGATCTTGCAGATGCTCCTTCACATGAACACCGTTCTTCTTTGGTCGAATTCTCCTGACATCTTTGTTATTCTTAATTACACGGTCGGCTTTGGCCTAGTGCTCCAGTGATCCTTCATGGCCGCACCGTTGATTTTGTCATAATTGGCGTAAAACCACGACGATTCCGTCAAGTTACATTTGAGCGATAATGCGAATGCAGGCGTGACCTCGAAGCGAGACGAGAACTGGGGGAATGCGTGGAGCCGTGGGCTAGTAATGGCTCCGCCTGCCCAGCGGCGAGGACTGACTTTAGGTGGCCTTGATTTCTACCACGGACGATTTTACGCTGGGTTGGGGAACTGGCCAGCCGTTGGCTTGGGCGGTTTCAATCCATCCCTCAATTGCGTCCGCGATATTCGAATGACACTCTGCCTCTGTTTCACCTTGGCTGACGCAGCCATGTAGATCAGGAACTGTGACGGTAAAGCCACCTTCCAATTGAGGCTCAATGAGGATTGCGTATTTCATTTTAATTTCAGTCCGGATTGGCAATGTTGGATTCCAACTCTGCAACTATCGGACAAGCTACCGCATGAGCCGAAAGACATCCGTCCAAGGTAGCCAATTTGTTGCAGGCGGCTGGTAGAATTCTGAGCATGTGGAGTATCGTTGCCGTTACACTTTGTTGCACCCGAGCCCATCTGCAATCACCCCAGAACCCTAACATGTTGGTTGATTTGAACTGTTGCTATGCCAGCGCCGAAAGTTCGATCATCAATATAGATGCGAGCGTCAAAATAACTGGCGCAATTGGAGGGTTGCTGGGAGGAAGGAAGAAACCGTCAGGGCCGAAGGCACCCGGTAAATATAAGGTGGTTTACGAATGTGGAACACCTTCATCTGAGGACGTTGACCATAAAAACAATGGCGGCTGGGTCAACTCGGGGCAGAGCGTTGAGATCGATCGGCCAGACAAGTCGGGTGGGATGTATATATTGATAAGAAAGGGGTCTATTGTCGCCAATGGGCAGTTTCCTTCGGACAGCAATGAGTGTTCTGTAATGCCAGCGCGGGCGGGCATCCTTTCCGACCCAAAGGATTCCGTCGCGACTGATTTCCACATTGACCGGAACGGGCATCTAGTCGAAAACCTTTTCATGCTTGCACGAACAAGCGCGACAGGTGTGGTTGATCTTAAGATTGTCGTTCCTTCATTTACGCATAACGGCATTGAATATGTAAATGGGCTAACTATGGAATTCACGCCGTTGTCCTTGCCCATATCCTTGGAGGACAAGTTCTTGACGTCGTCACAGGCGTTTGCGAAAGTTAAGTTGATCAAAAGGGAGATCCCTGAAGTCAAACAGCTGATATCTCGCAGAGCAACAATGCGTGCAAGCTGTGGCGGTGTACTAGCCAGTCTTGACATGACGGGAAAAGACGAGGCAGCGCTTAGTTTCTCAGGTTTTCTTGGAATCCAAAAGCAGAGAGACCTGATAAAGATTGAGTGCGTCGACCGAGATTTCTGAATTGCCGTCTTAGATGCCGTATTGGCAAAACTATTGCCGAAAATCGAGTGCGGAAAAAGCTCGTACCATACATGGCAATAGAATTGGTTCAGGACCTATCACTGACGCTGTGGGGGAGCCGACAAGCGTTCGTCATCGCGCCCGTGGGGCGTGACGTGTCGTCCGCCGGTTGTATGTTTGTCACCTAGCTTGAGGGGTCGCGTGCTATTGACGAAGTAACACACTTTCCCGACGGCGCCAAGGGAATCGACCTTCGTTATTTCGACATCGACGCCAGACCAGTCTGCTGTCGTGAATAGCATTCCGACCCTCATCCGCTTCGGCGTTGTCGTTGAAATGTAGACGGTTCCTCCCGGCTTAACCGCTTTTATCGTTGCAAAGACAGGGCCATTCGCGACGAAATCCGCATATTTGGGAGGATATTGTATCGGTCCGTTTCTTGGTATCGATTCGAATGAAGATTCCTTCAGTTTCCAATAGTCAAGGGAATGCGTCGAATCTAACGCCGCAGGGTCTTGTTTCTTGATGGATAAGAAGCCTGGCGTTGCCGCCTCTTCAACGAGGGTCACGGCATCTCCCCAGCAAATGGGGACGAAGCGGGTCGACGTCCCCGTCCAGTGGTGAGCATCGCTCTTTCGATCTAACCTTAGTAGGAGGACTTCGCCATCATATTCCCATTTCCCTTGATTCTTCTCGGAAGCCCCGACATCAGTGTGACCCTCAAAGGTAAGTCGATGGTCTGTGCCAAGGATTAAGACGTGATTCACCCCTAGTCCGTCACCTTGGTAGTACCTGCCCGCCAGTAGTGAGTCTGGCAACCCAGTTGATTTCACAGCTTGAAACACGCGAAAGCATGTGAGGACGCAAATTACAGCCATCGACATAACGGTAGGTTATCTAATTCGGTTGGCTGCTAATCTACTTTCGATGGATGAGCTACGGCAGCCGATTACAACGTTGCTTTCCCAAGCGTTGGTGGCTTATAGGATCGAAGCCGACCACCTTTATGAGAGCTTGGCGCCGCATCGGGCGGCGAAGGGACCCGTTTGGGGAGGCGGGCCTTGGCTTACTTGGATGGCGATGTGGATGAATTGTCTTCGGCACCTAACCGATGGGCCGCTAACTGCGGGAATAATGCGGCCGTTCGCTGGTGAGCAGATCGCGATTCGCGATTTGCCAGTTTGGACGGGAATGTCCAAGGAATTCGCAACCTCGACTCGTTTCGTGACAATTTGAACGACGGACTTATCCAATTCCCGGAGGTTGGAGGCAAAGTATTCCTCCAAAACTTCCGGATTTCCCGATCGCCCTGCATCGCGGCGGCTACCCGGATGGCGCATAGTCGCCGTCTTTCGTCTGTTGCCTGACGATCCAGCGACCCACCTTGATAAAGATCGTTAATTTTGTTCTTGCACGCTCAGCATTTTGGTGATAGAGTAATCGAAGCGCTTCGACTCGAAGCGCTTCGACAAACATGCCAGCCAAGATGAGCGATATCGCCGAGCGATTGAATCTGTCCATCAGTACCGTGAGTTATGCTCTGAACGGGGGCCCGAAGCCGGTATCCAGCGACGTTGTTCGACGCGTCCAAGAGGCAGCCAAAGAACTCGGCTATCGGCCAAATCGGATCGCACGCTCGCTCGCCACGGGACGCACATGGACGATCGGAGTCGTGCCCGCCGATGTAGAGGCAAACATCCTCTTAACCCCTTGTATCCACTTGGCTCTTAATGGAATTTTTAACGCCGCCGCAAAGCTTGGACAGGATGTGCTCGTCTTCACTGCCCACGACCGAAACCTTCCAAACGAAGTCGCCGAAGATTTGCTCGACTCCCGTGTAGACGGCGTTGTTTTCATCGCACCCCGAACTGACTCGTCTGCACTTCGAGTTATCGCAGATAGCGGTCTTCCATACGCTGTGGTAGCCGCAGTTGAGAAGGGCGGGCCGGGATTCGTTACCGACAACCGAGGCGGCTCGCTTGCTGCCCTTGATCATCTTTACGGGCTCGGACACCGCCGAATCGCACATGTCTATGGGAGCCTCTTCATGGAAGATGCCAACACGCGTCTCGAAACCTATCGCACGTTTATGCGCGACAAAGGTCTCGAAATTCCAGCGGCCTTTGAACTCGAAGGAAATTACCATCGGGAGGGCGGCTACGACGCCGGCCTCAGATTCGCACGAATGGGCGAGGCTTGCCCAACCGCCATCTACTGCGCGAACGATGACATCGCTTTCGGAGTGATCGATGCACTCAAGTCCGAAGGCGTGGCCGTGCCAGATCGCGTGAGCGTCGTCGGCTTTGACGACGCACCAATCGCTTCGAGTTTCCACCCTCCGCTTACGACTATCCGCCAACCGCTTGAGCTGATGTCTGCACGGGCCATGTCGTCCGTGGTTGCACAAGTGGAGACCGGCGTCTTGGTCGAAGGAAGTTTGTTTCCGCCAGAACTCGTCATACGCGGTTCAACCGCCCCATCATACAAGGAGATCATTCAATGAAGAAGGGCTTTACGCTCATCGAGCTACTTGTCGTTATCGCGATTATCGCGATCCTCGCGGCAATTCTATTCCCGGTTTTCGCCCAAGCCAAACTTGCGGCAAAGAAAACTACCGACCTTTCGAACCTTAAGCAATTCGGTTTGGCAGCGATGATGTACTCGTCGGACAGCGACGACTACTTCCCCCGCAACGACTACCTGCGTGTAGGCTTTCAGACATGGGCGCCGTTTACCTGGCGTGAAGCTGTAGGCGGATATGTCAAGAATGGATTAACTCAGGTGAACTACATCCTTACGGATCAGTCGTTAGGTACAGGATTGTTGGCGACAGGGCAAATCTGGGCGACGCCGACTGCGCCGCAGGATACGCGATATAACTACGGCGCGAACCAAGCGCTATTCCCGTCTGGTCAGCAGTGGCGTGCCGGCGGAAATTGCGGCGATAACTATAGCGGCAATACGACCGGAAACGACCAGACCTGTTCAGGCCAAGCTACTGGAATCGCTGCCGTCCCATCCGTCAGCCAGACCAGCCTCGCCCATCCTGCTGCAACTCTGATGGTGACCGAACTCGGCGTAGCAACAGACTGGGGTACGTCGAACACTTACATGCAGAGCGGCGAATGGTGGTGGGCCGGCGCCGGTGCACAGATCCGAGGCGCTACGATTCCACCGCAGTGGGATGGAGACGGACCATCCACGATTACGAACGACTACTCAGGCACCATCAAAGCAGGCTCGTTTGGACCGGCTATCGCCCTTCCTAGATTCCGATTCACACTCGTTGCGAACGCAGCCTGGGGAGACGGACACGCGAAGGCAAAGCGAAAGGGCGGGTTTAGTTGGTGTACCGATGTGTTCTCACCAGGTTCCTATGTGAACCCATACGGTGGCGGAACTTGGGATGACAGCTACACCTTTGGCGCGGGCCAGGCATGTGCGGGGTACAGCTCGAATTGAGACGGTTCCTCCTTGCTTTCGGAGTGCTTGCTTTGCTAGCTTGCGGCTGCTCTAAGAGTCAGGATAACACGGTGGCAGATACTAAACTGCCATCGGGCACAGGACAGGCCATAAACCCGTCCGGTAAGCTCACACCTGACCAGCAAGTTGCCGCAGATCAGCGGAACCAGGCCGGGCAAGCGGCGGGCCAGAACATGGCTCGCGCGGCCCAACAGATGAAGGAGGCACAAGCGAGATCGGGAGGAAAGTAGCATTTCTGGGTTGGGTTGCGCTCGCCGCTCTGGCGTGCGCAACCTTCATCGGCTGTAAGTCCGAACCGACAGATGAAACTGTCCCGTCGGTTCGGACTTATGCATTCCTAGGGGCGACGGATCCGAAATTCGTGGGCGAATGGCACACAAACCCCGATCTCTCCACCCTCGACATGCACGTAAACGGCACGGTGGATATCGTGGCGGTCGTTGCGTCTCCATCGGGGCATATCAGCACCAAACTCCAGGGAGAATGGCTAGTGTCCGGCTCGGATCTCTTCCTGAAATATGCGCCTCCCAAGGGAGGTCCTATGGTTGTCCTTAAGTATTCGACCGATCTGTCGGGAGATACCATGAAGGTAGTGCAAGCCGGTAGCGGCGTAAAAAGCACCTACCGCCGTAAACCTCGGCAAATACACAAATAAGAATGTTTGCAGGTAGGAGCATCTGTTCTGTGACCCGTTAGAATTACCTTGGTGCAACAAAAACCGAGGATTTCTGACGAGCTTCAAGCAATGTTCGACCTTGCTGCCGGACGCCAGCCTCAGCTAGATCGCGCATTTCGAGACCTGCTTCCTCTCGCCGAGCACCACCGGCTAGCGGCGCGACTCGCGAAGTACTACCCAGAAGATGCCGAAGCTCGGGAATACGGGCTTCAAGCGGCGGTTCGAGAGGCTCGGATGGGGGCCGTTCAGCAACAACTAGTCAGTCAGTTGAAGAAGGCTGGCGTTCGGGCCTGGGCCTACAAAGGTCCGCTTCTCGGTAAGCGGCTTCGACTGGATGCGTCCAGAGAGAGCAAGGATATTGACATTCTCGTACGCCGCGAGGACTATGATAAGGCAGAGAGGGTCGTTCGGGAGGGCTGGGAAAAGGTTCAAACCCACGCATGGCGCTCAGGACCCCACGACGACCACCTCGCACTGTTGAAAGACAGCAGGTTTGTTCAGGGAGAGTCTGAGCCTTGGGTCGAGCTCCACTGGAGCCTCTTTCTGCGCTGCTATCGTGAGTCGATGGACGAATTGGTCTGGGAGCAACTAAAGGAAAACGAGGATATAGACGATGCCCTCCTCTTTTGCATCCTTGCGCACCATGCTGCCTATCACGGCATGTGCAGACTCCGATGGGCTGCCGACCTTGTTATCCTGAATTCGCAAGCGCCATCTGCCGCCCGGTCGGCGCAAATTTTGGCCAGTCAAAGCGGTAGTCGAACGTTGGTGGATAGCGCAATTAGGTTCTTGGAAGAGGATCTCAGTATCGCAATCGATCACGAAGCCCTTGCGTCGCCGTCATCAAGGCTCGTCAAGATGTGGCGGAATCACCTTGCATCCGAGAATCTCGAAGTTCCGGGAAAGTGGGAAGACTTCCGCACGATATGGGCCGGGTGCCAAAGTCCGGCTTCAAAGACCCAATTTCTGACATGCATTGTCGTGGAACGATTTCGCCGAGGCACAAAACTCCTTCAACCATCTTAAATCCTTGACGGAGCCTCGATCCACTCGAAGAATTGACCGAGACCGAGTCCCAGATAGAGGATTTCCATCGCGTCTACGAATGTTTTTGTACAATCGGGCGGTGCGTCGGCGATGCCGCTCAACACTCTCTGAATGCGATCTAGATCAAGCAATTCGTTTGCGAGTGGGCTCGAATAGAGTCGATCGAGACCCAACTGTAACTCAGAGCGAGTAGCCATCAACAATGCGTGCCAGTCGGCATCCTGTTCGCCTCGCCCCGTATTTAAGGCGATTTCGGGCGGCCAACGGCCCGCCATTGCGCAACGTGTTAGACGCCTCGATATGCCATCGCGCTGGAACTGGTCATCAGGAATCGAAAGACAGAATTCGACCAATCTCCGATCCGACATTGGGTCCCGTTCCTCCACACCGTAAAGCGAATGCAAGCCGCACCATATCTCCGATCCGAGTCGTTCATGTTCTCGCAAGAACCTCGCCTGGATCTTGCGCTTGTCGAGATCATTGCGCCACAAGAGGCTGAATCCCTTGTCATGGGCACGCTCATCGACGCGCAACGATCGAACGACTTCCGTTCGCAGAGGAGAAATAGCTGCCCAAGTCGGACGACCGGAAATCGACGGATCCCTCGGCGTCAATCGACGCATCGTACTAAGCCATAACGAATCCGGTAAGAGCGGCAGGATGCCACGTCTCACAAACGCCCGTAGCGTACTCGTTCGCTTAAATGCCTTTGCCTGACGCCAGGCTTCGACAAGTCGGCCCCTTCTGATTAGCCCAGGAATCATGCCATCTCCGTCCCAACTAAACGCGATATTCCCCATCGACCCTGTAAGGATCGCTCTCGATCCGGCGGCTTGCGCTTGACACAGGATTTCTTCGATCCAGGCCCGATTCGCCATGTTGCGAAATGGCGCCCCCGCAGCACAAATAAACCGAGAGTGGCCTCCGAGAAGGCATTGAATCTCTGTACTTACGAGGCGAAGATCTACATTCTCATATTTTCGGGCGATAGCTTCTACGAAGGGAGTCTCATCGCTGTACTCTCCTTTAGAATTCGGAGATTGGAACCCTTCCCGGGGGATCTGGGTGAAAGCGTAGATGCGCCGCTCCTCCTTTTCCAGCATCGGGGCAGCGGTGCAGACAACGGACGACGAATCCAATCCTCCGCTCATCATCGCCGAAAGCGGAAACGCCGATCTCAACCTTGCCTCAACTGCTTGGTCGAACAGCTCCAAGTAGCCTTCCAAGTACTCTTCGTCGTTCTTTAGCCGTAGCTCCGGCAACTCTTCAGGATTCCAAAACGACTCTGTCCGCAAGCCGCTTTTGTCAACCGTCAACGCGGTACCGCTTTCCAGTATCCGCATGTCGCAAAAGAAAGAATGTCCGTCTTCGATTGGCGCGTGGACCATATAGTCGGCGAGACGTTCCCGATCTAGGTCCTTCCGGATAAACCTCAAGGCGAAAAGGCCGATCGGAGACGTGGAAAAGGCCAAAGTGACGCCGTCCCAGAAATAAAAAAGCGTCCGGCAGGAAAGCGGCGCCCTAAAGATGACGATCCGTTGCTCCCTTTCTAACCATGCGGCAAATACGAAGTCACCACAAAGCCGACTTGCGCATTCTAAGCCCCACTGCTCGAAAGCAGCCGCAACGATTGCCGAATCGGGGATTACCGACGAAGAATCCAAAAGGGCGCCATGCAAGTTGCCGAGTTTATTCAGCAGATCTTTCCGGTTGTCCAACCGACCGCAAAAGTTGAGCAAATGGTGGCCACTCGGGTGCCGTACCGGTTGCCGTTCTGCCCGGTCCTCGGGGGTGACAATGCGAAGATGGTGGCCCAAACCCGCGTTGGCGCGTTTCCAAATGGAGCGAACGTCGCCGCCATGCGAAGCGAGTGCTTCTGCCATCGATTCAATCTCAATCTCCAGAACCGGCCGACTATCGAAACGTACGATTCCAAAGAGCGCGCTCATTGAAGGACTTGGAAAAGCTGCTTTAGTCTAAGAGACGTGATGCCTCTTGCCGGAAGTAACATCGATTCCTGTTCCGGCAGCACTTAAAGCGTCATTCAATGCCAGAACATGCAGTTCTGGTTTCGACCACTCAGGCTTACTCGCTGATGGTTCTGGCTTCTTTCGAGAATCTGATTCGAGGTGATTCTTTTCCATGGTGCCTGACGGAGCCCTCAGGGTCTTTCAAACAAGATATTGTAAACAAAAATCCTCAATTTCAGGTGTTATCGGATGGACTTGACCAAACCAGCCCTGTAACGAAGCAATCATACCTGGTACGGATATTTTGCAACTGTGCTCTGCTCGATCTCCACTAGCTCCTGTTGTTCAAGGTGCGCTAAGAAGGCCATAACTTCCTTATTAAGCGTGCTTCGTTCGACGTTGTATTCTCGTGCAAGCACATCGCATAGTTCTCCGACTGTCGTTGGGCTCTCAAGCAGTTCCCAAATTCTCTTTCCAGTCGCATCGAGTCGGAAATAGGAATCTTTTTCGCCTTGGGTGACGACCAATTCATCGTGGACCGGGGCATGGAATGCTGCCGCATGACGTCGAACAACGGATTGCGAACTAAGACTCGGCTCGACGCTGACTTTCTGCATACACCTTGCTCGGGAATGAAAACCAAGCAATCATACCTAGTGCGGGTACTTTGCCACGACGTTATATTCACCCTCGTTCGGCATCCCTATCACGCCAATATCGCCGTCTTGAATCCAGACGTGCGCATCCAGGGAACCATGGTCGCGTGCGCCGTAATACAAGGTCGTTGAAACACCTCGCCTTCTAAGCATGGTTTGCGCCGCGATAGCGCGAGGAAAGCAGACGGATCTACCGGGAAGCAGGTCCGCACTTCGCTCGATCGCGCTTTTCACCTCCTCGCAAAGCGACTCGCGCGTAGGCCCCGCTACTTCGGGGCATTTAACCGGCCGACTAAAAATACTAGCTAACCGCGAAAACGAAATGCATCGAAGCATTAACCGGGCAAGAATCAGCGACCATGCGGCTTCAAACAGGAGACGCATTCGCGCCTTCGGGATTAACGACAATTTACGAAGCAGGCGCATCGCTCACCCGAATCAGCCGCCTGCTTAGAAGCTCAGCTAACAGATCGGTCACATCCTGTTGGATCGTGCATTCATCACCCGAAAAATCGCACGCCAAGCGTTGGCAAAGATCATCAAGGCAAACCGGCGAATCAATCTGAGCCCAGATCGCGCTTCCAGTCATGTTCAATTTGAACAGCTTTCCGCCTTTCGCGTCAACAAGAAACGTACCGTCTGCGGATTCAGTTGCGATTAGACCTTCGACACGGCATACCAGAGACCCGCTACGGATTGTCTCACGCTTGAGGATATTCATCGTTCCAATGGCGTTCCAGCACTTCGGTTGTGTCATCCATCGCGGATAGATCGCGAGGACGTTGGAGTTTGTATACCGGGACTCGGTCAACTAATTGAATGGCGTTCTGTATAAACGCCTGCTTCTTGCCGAGTGGGTCCAAGTATTCAGGCCGATAGGTTGCCGACTCCAAGAAGGCTCGCACCGCTTCTGCTCCTATCAGGCGCTGCAGGGATAAGTCACCCCAACCGAGAAGGTACACCGCCCCTAAAGGTTGCGGTTCAACGATTGCACTGCCGGGCATTGGTATCTGGAATTTGTCGAAATCCGGTGTTTCCGGTTCCAGGCTATTCTGTTCCCGACCCAATACCCAAAGGCTTTCAGGCCAGAGCTTAAACCACCGAGCAGACGGATAGAGGCATATTCGGTCGTCGACCGTTTCCAGGCGACAAGTATCGTCGCAGATCGTTTCATATCCACGCACACCCAGCCAGGCAGCCAGCGTCGATTTTCCGCTGCCGGAATTGCCGGAGAACGCGAACGCTTGAGCTCTCAACCGTATCGCCGAGCAGTGCAAGAGGTGAATCCCTCGCTGATAGCAGAGAACTCCCCACGCAGAAGCGGTAAGGAACATATTCACTAGTCGCTGGTCTACTTCTGCTTTCGGGATGACGATGATCTCTGTTCCGCCACGAAGCACGAAACGACCGATCTCGGGAAGGTCGTGAAGATAGTCTTCAGTTGCGGTCCGAAAATTAGAGTCGCAATTACGAATCGTTAGATCGATCGATCCGGAAATTGGCTGTTCGAAAGCCGCCCACTGTTCGATTTCCCACTCAGAGGCAATTCGCAGACCGGAGTAGTAGTATTGACGCCATGTCGAGCCCATGTGAACTTCTTTCCAAATCGGTTTGTAGCTTCCGCAGTTGTAATACGTTCCAGGCCAAGTCTAACCCACTTGATGAGGGCTTTGCGGAAACCATTTGGACATCACATTTTGAATCGACTCAAGCGTAATCGGCTTCGTAATGAAGTCGTCCATACCGGCTTCGATGCAGGCCTGCTGCTCCTGAAGCAATGCGCCTGCAGTAAGAGCGACGATGAGAGTGTGGTCTCTTTCCCCTTCACGCCGCCTGACCTCGCGAGTCACTTCAAGGCCATTCAGCACCGGCATTTGGACGTCCAAGAACACGATGTCAAACCGCTCATTTAGGAGAATATCGAGCGCCTCGTTTCCATCGGCTGCGCAAACCGTCTCACATCCAAGTTTTTCAATCGCATGTGAGGACACGAGCAAATTAATTTGATTGTCGTCTACGACGAGAACGCGTCGACCGTCAAATCGACGTTCTGCGCCTTGTCGCGGTTCGATGGCCTTTGCCGCGACCTCTTGCAGAGGCAAGCTTACGGTGAATCTGCTGCCATAACCCAGCTTTGAGGTGGCGTGAATGTCGCCGCCCATCAACTCGACGAGAGCTTTCGTAATCGCCAAACCTAACCCGGTACCGCCTCGGCTAGAGTCGCCGGCTTGCGTAAACCTGCTGAACACGGCATCGATCTCATCGGGAGAAATGCCTATGCCTGTGTCCTGGACTTCGATCTTCACGTTCTCTGCAGCTTTCGAAACGATTATTTGCACATCTCCCCCATCCGTAAACTTGACGGCATTTCCAACCAGGTTGGATAGGACTTGGCGCAGTCGAACAGGATCGGCAAGTACGGTGGTGGGTACGGAATTATCGATATCAAAACGCAAGGAGGTGCCACGCTCTTCGGTCTGGCCCTTGAAAAGATTCACGACGGACGCCACTAGGCTCGGAAGAGAAATCGGCGTCGCGGAAAGGTGCATCTCCCTCGCTTCGATCTTGGACAAGTCGAGTACATCGCCGATCAGGCCTAAGAGAATGTCTCCACTCAAAACGATATTGTCCACGTAGGCGCGCTGGATGGGATTCAAGTCCGTCTCCGCGAGCATGCGGGTGAGGCCAAGCACACCGTTGAGGGGAGTCCGAATCTCATGGCTCATGCTCGCAAGGAAGGCACTCTTCGCATTCTCGGATTGCTTGGCACTCTCCGCTGCATCACGTAGCACCGATTCAATTCTCTTTTCGGCGGTCACATCGCGGAACGTGACGACCGCTCCATCTCCGCTAGGCAAAACTCGCCGACGCAGCCATGTGTTGCCCCCCCCCTATTTCTATTCCGAGGGTGTCTTCGAAGGGCAATCGACCATCGACTGCCTGCAGCATTGCTTTGTCGAGGCCATTCAATTGAGGGAGCAGACTTGCCTCCGAGAAGAGATAGACTTGTGAGCCCGACTGACCGCAGATCTCGTTGGCAGCGCGGTTCATGTAAACCCAACAGAAGTCCCGGCACTTGCCTTCCGAATCCCGGAGCGCGTCAAAAACGAAGAATGCCTCGTAAGATTCTTCGACTCCATCGTGTAGCCGCAGCGCTGTTTTTCGGCGCCGATCGTCGGCAATTCGTTCGATCTCTCTCCGGTTGTCCAACGCCTGGTTCTTGCGAAACTCCTCCTCTTCCTGCTTATCGCCAAGGAGGATTTGAAGTTTTCGGTCGTCTCCGGCTTTGCGGTAAAGAAAGTATCGCGTACTATCAACGGTTGCTTTTAAACGGGACATACCCAGCGCTTCGGCTTGTTCCAGGGCCACCTGCAGATACGTGTCTGGCTCTGCAGCCAAGTCCGGTTGATCGGCCGGCATCTTGTAATAGATGAATCGACCAAGTACGGTCAACGCCTCTACGCGGCCCCATGCGTCTCCTAAATAATCGCACCACTTCAGAGCCCGATGGATGACTTCTTTAACCCCCTTGCGGTAGCCCATGTCGGACGCATTGCTTGCGAAAAGGAGGATGATTCGACCGATCTGGCCCCAGCAATCTCTTTCTCGAGCCAACGTGGTTGCCACTTCCAGCATGTCGATTCCCGAGAAGAATAAGCCAAGTTCAAACCTCGCTCGCGCCAATTCGATCTGGGCCCTAATCGCTAGATCAACCTCACCAACAACTAGCAGTCCGGCGATAGCATCCTCGAAAAAGGGGCGCGCCAGGGAGGCTCCTTTTTCGATCTGGCGCTTCTTTATGTAGACCGAGCTGTACTGCAGATTCATACCCTTCGCGAGGCTATGAACGGCACTCAAGTATCTATCAGAAGAGTTCGCAGCCAGTTTTGTTAGCTTGTTTAAACAGCGTTCGGCCTTTGGTCCATCGACGAGCGCAAGGTTACTCATGCTCTGAAAGAGCAAAGCCCGAGCCAGGCTGTGCTCATCGCCAGTCCTAAATCTTGAAACAGCTTTTTTGAAGGCAAGTAGCGACTCTTTGTATCGGCCAGTCTCAAGGTTGAATTCGCCCTGTTTCAGAAGCCACTGAGGGTCAGTCTCGTCTCTTTCAGCAAATAGTTTTGAATCGCGCCGAGATACTTCCAGGCTCCAACGAACATCTGACTCCGTAAGCTCATCGGGAGACGGCTCAGCAAGAATGGGAAAGCTTTCGAACGTGAAGAGCTGAGTCATTGTCCGCATTGAGACCGGGTTTACGCGGTAACTTTACCAGGCAATCTCAAACAACGGAAGTGCAAAAGTGTCGCACGTTTCCGCTACAATCGGGCGCCAGGAGGTATTCCGTAGCATCAAGTTATTTCGGACATGATCGACAACGGAAGCCACATGCATCCGCGTTGCCTGTTCAGGGTGTTATCTTGAGTGTCGCCGACTTACTTGTAGCGCCCAGCGAGGCTGTAATTAAGGCTGAAGTTTGAGAGGTTACGGCGATCGTTGTTGCTACAAACGTAGCGGAGGTCTTGCCGCTCGCAACCGTAACCGTTGCAGGAACCCTGACCGAGGAGCTACCTGTAGTTAAGGCGATCACGAGACCTCCAGTTGGCGCGGCAGTCCCCAGCGTCACGGTGCCAGTCGATGTCTTACCACCTTTCACGGTCGTTGGACTTATCGTCAGATTGGTAATAGCGGGCGGATTGATCGTCAACGTACCATGTATAGCAATGCCGTTAAGGCTCGCCGTTATCATTGCAGAGGTCTGAGCTGCGACTGACAAGGTCTTAACGGCGGTGGTGGTCTTAGTAGCTCCGGCTGCGACGATGACCGACGATGGCACGGATGCCGCTGCCGAATTTGATAACAACTGGACAGTCAGCCCGCCGGTTGGCGCAGGAGCCGACAGATTTATCGTCGCCGTTGAAGACGTCAGACCCACTACCGTAACCGGGTTGAGCGTCACCGACGCGAGGGTTGGAGGAGTAACCGTGAGAGAGCCACTTACGGCAACCGTTCCCAAGTTGCCTGTTACTGTCGCATTGACAGGTGCCGCTACAGCCGTCGTCTTGACCGTGAATGTTGCAAACGCCATCCCGGCAGGTATCGAAACGCTTGCCGGAACCACAACCGACTTCAGGTTGCTTGATAACTTCACGGTAAGGGCCGTCATTGAACTACTTGTCAGCGTTACGGAACCGTTCGAGGAAACTCCGCCCGAAACCGTCGAGGGACTGAAGCTGACAGATTGAAGCGTCGGTGGGGTGACGGTAAGCGAGGCAGTCTTACTGCTTCCGCTTTGAGTGGCAGTAATTGTCGCGGTGATTGTGGCGGACACCGACGAAGTTGTGATGGTGAAGGAAGCCGAGGCGGCACCAGAAGGTACGGAAACCGATGCGGGGACAACTACGCTCGAACTACTCGATGAGATCGCAACCGCAAGTCCCCCCGGACCGGCCGGTCCGGAAAGGGAGACGGTTCCTGTAGCCGAAACCCCAGCAGCGACAGCCGTCGGCGCGACCGCAAGGCCGGCTAAAGCCGCCGATGTGATCGTTAGGGTGGCCGTTTGCGAAACCGAGCCGGCCGTTGCGGTTATCGTCGCATTAACGGTCGAAGAAACACCCACAGTTGCGATTGTAAACGAGGCAGCACTTTGACCGGCCGGAACGAGAACATTGGCGGGAGGTATTGCACTCGGCAAACTTGATGACAGACTGACTGTCAACCCTCCGGATGGCGCCGCACCATTCAGCGTCACCCTTCCCGTCGATGAGGACCCAGCTGCTACCGAGGTCGGGTTGACAGTCAGGCTGATCGGGGTCGCGGACGTCACGGTCAGCGTTCCGGTCGTCGAGAGACCTCCGGCAGAAGCCGTAATCACAGTAGGAGTCTGTGCCGACACGGGGTTCGTGGCTGTTGAAAAAGTTGTGGTGGTAAATCCTTGGGGCACAGTTACTGTAGCGGGGGGATTTGCGCACGTGGCGTTCGAGGTCAATGATACGACCATGCCCCCAGTCGGAGCATTACCGTTAAGCGTAATGGTTCCGCTGGAACTCAATCCGCCAACAACGGTTCCCGGCGAAAACGTAAGACTCGCTGGGCTAGGTGGTGTGACGGTCAGCATCGCCGTAGCCGGAGTTCCGCCGGCAGTGGCGGTAACCGTTGCAATCGTCGACACGGGCACAGGCGACGTATTAATTGAGAAAGTCACTGACGTCAATCCAGTTGTCACCGTAACCACGGAAGGAACAATCACACTGGAAATGCTAGAACTTAGGTGTACCAATGTTCCCGATGACGGTGCCGGGCCATTCAAGGTCACCGTTCCTGTCGATTTCAAACCTCCGGCTACCGAAGTCGGAGAAATGCTCAAGTTAGAAGCAGCGGGAGGGATGATCGAGAAGGTAGCGGTCAGCGAGGCGACACCAAGCTGGGCTGTAATCGTTACCGGGACGTTCGTTGATACGGGTTTTGTCGTTACCGAAAACGTTGCCGACGTTGCTCCTGCGGGGACGACCACATTGGCTGGAACCGCGGCGCTTGTTGAATTCGATGACAGGCTTAGCGTCGTTCCGCCGGTGGGCGCTGGGCTGGTCAACAGGACAGTACCCGTCAGGTTAGATCCACCTGTAGCCGTCGCCACTGACAGACTGAACTGTGACAAAACCGGAGGATTAACGGTGAGGTTAGCGGTAGCCGACGAAATTCCAACGGAAGCGGTGATGGTTGGAGTCGTTATTGAGGAAACCGGCGTGGTCGTAATTTGAAATGTGGCGGACGTATTTCCACCCGCAACCGTGACACTTGACGGAGTCACTGCGCTCGGGTCGCTTGACGAGAGAGTCACGGCAGTTCCTCCCGGTGGCGAAGCCATCGTCAAAGTAACCGTCCCAGTTGAGCTAGACCCTCCGGCAACAGGATTCGGCGAAACAGAAAGGCTAGCCGGTACCGGTGGATAAACGTTTAGAATCCCGGTGGTTACTGCCTTGAATGCGGCAGCAGTCGCGGTGATTGTTACGGGCGTAACTACTGTGACTTGAGAGGTTGTAATTGAGAATGTAGCGGAGCTATCGCCTGCTGCAATCGTCACCTTTCCAGGAACAACGGCGACGCCATTGTTCGATGAGAGCCCGATCTCAATACCGCCAGCAGGCGCAGGTAAGGCAAGCGTGACCGTGCCGGTAGTTCCGTCGCCGCCATGGACAGGGTTCGGCGTCGCGGTCACTCCTGAGATAAAGGGTGTGCCGACGGCCATAAGAGCCGGCCCATTCGTGGGAACATAAAGCGTTCCGTCCGCAGCAATCGCAGGAGCCGACACACTGGAGCCGTTGATCGGCATCTGCCATTTGATAGTTCCGTCGGAATTGAGGCTATACAAGATAGAACCGGCAGAAATTACAGCTTGAAAAGTAATTGTGCCATCTGCGCCCACCGAAGTTTCTCGAATCGAGGAATTGAAAGGCGCGTCAAAATTCCATTTAAAGACCCCGTTAGGGTCGACCGCATAGAGCGTCGCGTTCACCTCAAATGCGCCGTTATATCCCTCGGTTCCGATGTAGATAGTTCCATCTGGGCCAATGGATGGACAATCAAACGTCCATCCAGGAAGTGAAACTGTCCATTTGACAGCTCCCTGTGGAGTGAAGGCGTAGAGGTTGTTGTCTTCGTTCCCGACATAAATTGTTCCGTCAGTGGCGACTGCAGGAGAACCAAACCCATCTGTCGAGCCCTTGGAAACCACCCAGACCTGCTTTCCGTTCTGATCTATGGCGTTTAGGGAGCCGTCAGAGCTTGGTGCATAGATGTTGCCGTCCAAACCTATTGCGATTGAGCCATTCTCGACGTTTTCACCGATACCTAGTTGCGTAACCCACTTTGAGGTGCCCGAGGGTGTAATTGCATATAGTTTAGAGCCGGCGGACAGGAAGTAAATGGTTCCATCCGAGCCGATACAGGGGCAGATAAATCCACCGTTATCGGTGGCAAAGCTCCATTTCAGTAATCCCGTAGGACTCAGTGCATAGAGGTTTGCATCAAACCCGCTGACGTAAATCGTTCCGTCACTTCCAATACATGTACCGTTAGACCCACCCGTATTGCTGGTAAATGGATGCCTCCATTTCTCCGACCCGTCAGGATTGAGGGCGTAAAACCATCCGTCGCTAGATCCGAAATAGACGGTGCCGTCTGCAGCTACCACTGGCCCCACAGCTACCGAAGTTGTGGGTTCAAACTTCCAACGGACCACCCCGTTAGAACTGCCACCAACCCCGATGCCGGAATTCTGATTGTTCCCATGGAATTTCGGCCAAGGCGAATTCGGTTGGAGGCCGGATTGCGCCGACGCTATCGCGATGACCCCAGCGATAAGCACGGTAACGACGAAACGAATATGCGCTCCGAAAGTTGACATTAGCCTGTTTCCCGGCCGGATTGGCCCTAATGCATACTCTGGCATTACGAAGGCCGTTGCGTCTACTTCGGGACCATTCACTAGCCCCAGACTCCGAATTGGTAAGGGTCAATGCGACTAGGGCGCAGGGCTCAGGTTTTCCCATCTCACTTTCCAACGGCCACCACGTGGAAAGCCAGGTGCGTTCGTTGCCGACGCTCCATCCCAACCTGCTGCCATCATGGCGACCGCATAGAGGAGTCCGCCGTTAGATGGGAAGTACGGAAACGGCCCGCCGGTTGCGAGTCCTCGATCGTCGAATTGAAAGCCTTGAGCGGAGTGAAGGAGGAGATCTATGGCTCGATCCGGTTCGCCAAGGCGAGCGGCGCACATCGCAAGCATTGGGAAGTCCCAACCCCAGGTGTGGTTGAAATCCCAGGTTTTCATCACTTTGTCGAACGTGTTGCGGATCGTAGTCTTTTCGACACCGTCGCCAGGCAGCATTCCAAAGACACCGGTTAAGGCCGGGTGCTCGAAGGTCCACTTCATCCACATGTCTTTGACGCCTTCATGGAGGACATACAAGCCATGTTGTTTGGGGAGTGGCGCCAGCCCGTGCAACACCCTGTCCCACGACTCCGGTGATGGCAAGCCAAGCCTCCTGCGCCAAAGTTGAGCAGTCCGTAAGCCAAACCGCCAGTACCCCAATTCGAATGTGGGATTTTGTGTGGTCTTTGGGTCGGTGTTTTCGGACACTACGAAAAGGGGCGGCCCCAAAACGTATCGACCAGTCCTGGGTTCACGATAGGCATACGAAGCCAGGAAGTCGGCAGTGGCATCAACAATCGGCTGCCACTTCACCAAGGTAGCCCGAGTCGGATGCGCTCGATAGTCCAACTCGGCAAAGAAGATCGGGTGAGGCTGCTGCCAAATCAGCAAGGCATGAATCTCGTGTGGCCATTCACGCATGTCCGGGCCGATGCATTTCGGCCACCGTGCACCCAAGTATCCCTGACTTGCCGCAAGCTTTTTGGCACCAGGCAGAAGCTTTGTATAAATGCTCAAGCTCCGGTTGAGTTCGGACCACCGATTCCAAAGCGCCCAGTGGGCAGCGTGCCACCATAGCATTTCCATGTGAAAACGGCCAAACCAGCCGTTGTTGACAAGACCGCTCTCCTGTGGTGGCAACGAGCCGGCCTCGTTCACTTTCATGAGATATTGCGATAGAACGATCCGCCGCTCAAGTTCCCGCCACCGCGGATCCGTGCTTTGGGACAGATCGATCGCGCCCCCGCTCTCCCAGAAAGTCTGCCAAGATCGACGCGACATAACAAACGTAGCGTCGGCATTTGGAACGATTATTGGAAACGGTTTCGGCGAAAAGACGCAAGTAAATGCGATGCGATCAGTTGCGTCGGGTTGCAAGGAGATCCGGCGACGGTCGGGTGCAGGGTCAATGAAGAGGATTTCATTTTCATTGGCCGAGCTGGTCTCCAGCCTGCCTCCTGAGATGTAGGTAACCTTGAGAACCTTCGGCGTACCGACGATCGGATCCTCGCCAAGCGAATTGCCTGCAGTCAGGCTCAACCTGCCGTCGTGGATCGCCTTTGTTGCCACGGCGGTAACATCAAGCCACTTGACACCTGCGCCGTATTGGGCTTTAACAACCTTTAGATCTGGCGCAGGGTCTTGACCAGGCCGCTTTAGCGAAACATCGCCTTGCCATCCAAGACTCATACCGTATTCGTCGTTATCAATTCGCCGAAGGAAATCCGCACGTCTAGGCTGACGCGATTCTCGCTCTAAGAATTGCCCAGGTTGACTCCAATCGCCAACGTAGTTGGCGAAAGCTCGCGGGTCGTTTCCAGGGCAATCGAAGAAAACCGATAAACGGCCTTCACCGCAAAGGGGTGATCGGATGATCGCCGAGATTGCATCCACCATCGGGTGGCAAGCCGTTGTCACCGTTACTGGTTCGCCTTCCAATTCAAATCGGCTCGTCACGATACCGCTCCACAGATCAAGGCTCTGCTGCGCGTTCTTGATATCAGATTGGGTGGCTCGTGAGCCGTCGCGTTTTTTAAGCGACAACCCAATGCGTCCCAGGTTAATACGGTGCGGGTTCCCAGCCATCCAATCGGAAAGGACGGGGTGCTTTGGGTCCGGCATTGGATACCGCACAGTTCGACCGTGCGTATCCCTAACCTGCCCCTGAAAGTCGTCAAGTTTTTGACCAGGTGGAAGTGCGCTCGTGTGCCACCCCCACTGCGACATCGTGTTGAACGGAACGAAGCTTTGCAGTCCGGTTAGGTCCATCCCAAACGCAAATTCGCCGTTCCCAACCTGCAAAGGCCTTTCGCTATCGAACTTTGTCAGCACGACATTGTGCCGGCTGACCAAAGCCTGTCGGTCGATCGGCGCTAGCCGGCGAGTCTCGGATGTAGTGGTCAGAGAAAGTGAGAGTAGGCCAAGTAAGAACATTCGCGTAGCTTTAGGTTACTTGGTCACGCCATGACTCATAGGGCGTCGTTAAACGCCCTATGAGTCATGCCCAAAAGTCCCGATAGTGCGTAGCTTAGTGCCTTGTAACGGTGAGGAAACGGGGCCGCTGTATCACTACGCCACTGTGCGAGCGAATCAACTCGATTGCGCTCGGCAGGAGGTTCTAACATGAGATTGATTTCTGAATTAGCAAAGGAGCTAGGGCGGAATGAGAGGAGATTGAAGTCGATGCCTTCTACGATTTTCAAGGCGACCACTCTTGCCTTTGCCACCCTATCGTTTACACTTGCGCAGGCCCAAACCGGGCCAGCCGGGCTCACATTTTTCGGGTTGAATGTTGTTCGCGAGTCGGTCAATTCTTCAGCCCCCATTTTTCAACTTGCAGTCGGCGATGAACACGCCATCGGAATAAGGGCTGACGGCACCGTCGTCACCTGGGGTTATGACAAATTTGGCCAATGTGACGTCCCATCGGGGATTGCAAACGCGGTGCAAGCCGCGGCAGGCTCTAATCACTCCCTGGTCTTGCTGTCGGACGGGTCAATATCATCATTCGGCGACAAAAGCTACCACCAGTTGGCTCCCCCCCCGGCCTTCCGAAAGTTAGCCAAGTTGCGGCGGGTGACGTTTTTTCGGCTGCGATAATGGCCGACGGCACAGTTCAGGTTTGGGGTGATACGAGCCCTCAGCCTCCGGCCGGATTAGCCAATGTTCAACAGATCGCAGCAGGGACAAGCCATTGTTTAGCCTTAATGGGCGGACAAATTGTAGGTTGGGGAGACAACACCGATAACAAGGCCCAAGGCGGCCAGGGGCTCACAGGCGTAAAATACATTGCTGCTGGAGCAAACCAAAGCGGGGCAATCCTTGCCGATGGTTCCATCAAGATGTGGGGCAACGGTTTTGCCGTTCCTAACCCTCCTGCCGGCAACGACTTCATTCAGTTATCCATTGGATATACGAATGCGATGGCGGTGCGGAGCGATCACACAATTGTAAGCTGGGGAACGAATTCCTTTGGCGGTAACAATCCCCCAATGGGGGCATCGGGAGCCAACTTGGCCCAGGTCGCCACCCGACACCAGTCGTGCTTTGCCTTAACTCAAGACGGAAATGTCTACGGTTGGGGAGAGGCGATCAACGGTCACACGACGATCCCGGCTCACATGTATGACCTGCAATCGGTGGGTGGAGGGTATCAACACGTTGTGTTTTTAAAGCACGATGGCACCCTTTTGGGATGGGGCGATAACTTCTACAACCAGTGTAATGTTCCTACACCGCCAGCCGGCAAGAAATTCACTTCGCTTTTTGTGGGATACAACCACGCAGCTGCGTTCGGCCCCGGTATTCCAGTAGGTCTGGGACTTTTCGGCGATGACAGCTACCACCAGCTTGATGTTTCCTCAATGCTTCCAACCATCGACACTCTCTGGGCTGCGGGAAATACCACATACGCGCACGTTCAAAGTGGAGGCACAGTTGCTTGGGGAATGAATATTGATGGTGAACTTGGCCTTCACTCGCCGACTTTCAACCCGTCGCTGGTAACCGGAGGCGGATCAAATGTCTTTGCTATCGCGCAAGGCGCCGTTTCAGGAGTCGGAACGAACGGAGCTGGTCAACTGGCGCTTCCCGCTAGCGTATCGAGTGGAGTCACTCAAGTGTCCACCCTCAATAACCACGTGCTTGCCTTGAAAGGTCAACATGTCGTTGCCTGGGGAGACGACAACTGGAACCAGATAGACATTCCAAATAATGTCGCCACTGCGAACATCGTTCAGGTGTCCGCAGGCTGGGAACACTCACTTGCACTTGGGGTAGATGGAACAGTGTATGCCTGGGGCGCGCCCTACGACCACCAAACATCCGTACCCAACGGTCTGACAGGTCAGGCTCAAATCGCAGCAACCGGTTGGTTCAACGTCACGATGCCGAAGGTGGCGTTGAGCGTCGTCCCATACAACATCATCAGCCAGAGCGTCGGGATCGGCACCGTGTATATCCCTCTGCCGCAAGCATTACCTACGGTGATCAACCTTTCAAGCAACAGTAACTCCGTGTTTTTCGATCAAGGAACCGTAACGATTCCGGCCGGCAGTACTTCGAAGACATTCAACGTACACGCTCTCGCGGTTCTGTCCCCGATTCAGGTGTTAATCACTGCAACGTTAGGAAACTGCGTCCAGACTTCGATGGTGACGGTAACACCGCCATCATTCTCGATTTCAACGAATGTTCCGTCCGTGGTGGGTGGCTCCACGTCGCCGCTAAACGCAATTCTGACCCTAACCAACCCTGCACCCCTCGGCGGTGTAGACATTCCTTTGATGTCAAATGACCCGTCGCTGGTTCCACCTGCGTCGGTCCATTTTAATTCCGGTCAGACGACGCCTGCTACGCAGCCGGTTGTCATCGTCACGAACCAGGTTTCCGCTTCGAAAACAGTTACCCTGTCCGGCACATACTTGAATCAAACGATCTCCTGCAAGGTCACGGTGCTGCCATTCCAAGTGGTGAATTTCTCAATTCTGCCATCGACTCGGCTAGCCGGGATGCAGGTTTTGGGAGGCATCGGCCTCAACGCGATGCCGAAATCTCCGGTCAACGTTTCGTTCACAAGCAGCAATCCATCGTTGCTACCGAATGTCCCAAGCATGTCAATTTCGACACAATATCAGACCGTGTATTTCAATACAAACCCGTCTGCGACAACCACATCGATAACGATTACGGCAAGCTTGAACGGGTCGATGTTGAGCTACACCTTTCCCCTGAGCCAGACTTTCTCGGCAATCGTTTTCAGCTCAGGCACTTGGTATGGGGCAACCAATACCGTGATCACCGCGTACTTGGCCCAACCATGTGGGTCCGGCGGTTTGACTGTCAATCTATCAACCGATTCGAATTGCATGGCGCCTACTACTCAGCTGTTCTTCGTGAGCGGTGTGGCTTCTTCAGGCAACGTGGCCATTGCGGGGAACGATGTAGCGGTGGCTACTCCGGCCAAGGTCACTATTAGCCTTGGAAACGTATCGTTCTCTGCTACAAAGACGATAGTTCCAAATGCGATGACGACGATGGTAGTTTCGCCGTCGACTTATTCGGCATCTCAGTTCACCCAAAGAGTGAGTGTTAATTTGTCGATAATCACGCCGGAACTCTACGACGACTTCATCACCATCGTGAGCAGCAATCCGTCGGTTATCTCTTCTCCGGGCGTTGTTAAGATTCCTCAAGGACAAAACTCCACAGGGAACCTAACCTTGATCCGCGCGAAAACAGTCGCAAAAACGACAGTCGTGACCCTGACTGCTACACGGTTAGGTCAAACGATCAAAACGAATGTCACGGTTAATCCGTGAATTCCATTGTCCTCTCCCAATTCATTGGGAGAGGACAAACCACTCATTCGTCCGATCTAATGCGGGACAAACTTTAGATAGCCAAGGCTTAGGGCGATAATCATGCTTGCGGCGGCGACGACGAATCGGAAGACTTTTTCGCCCGTGTGAATGCCGAGACCGACTCCAAAGACGAGGGAAAAAACGCCGCCGAGTAAAACTCCATCGCTTAGGATCACCAGCTTGCTGGGGAGATTCAGACTGACTGCAAGTAGAGCCGTGGCGAAGATGAGCGACAGGGTCGAAACTGTGCAGTGGAACCTCCTCATCTGATCGCGGTGCGTCTCGCGCTTTTCTTCTCTCTCTTTGAGTTCTGCCTCAGTGGCTGTTGTGTGATCCACGAAATAGTCGGACATATCCGACGGCGGGTCCTTGACGAACGTGTAGATTCCGATTTCTGTGAATGCCGCCACGATCAGGCCAAGAGCGAATGTGTAGATAGTCGTGAGCATGCCCTCAGCGTATGCTTACCTTTGGGCTGAAGAAGCCGTAGTCGCAAGTAATTCCGACCGGTTTTTCGGTGGGTTGGTAAAACGAAAATGGGTAGACATGTCACGTTTCTCCGGCTGGAGCGGAGGTAGGATTGAAGTCAGTTCGGTTGTCCTCATTCGCAAACGGGTTGATGATCTGAATCCCCAGCAACCGTGAGCCGTGCCACATTCCTTTATCAGTCTGCGGATAGACTCTCCGATACCGCAACGCGGTTTCTTCCTTAAAGCCCAAGGTTGGCTCCGTGCCTACCTTGGGTTGGAGACGCCTATCCCACCAACCCCAAAGTGGGTTGAGTCCGGAGGCTGATGTTGGGTGGCCATCTCCTGCGCCTAAACGCGAGTTACGAGATTTCTCCTCGAAAATGGTGATTATCGACAGGCGGTGTAACAACCCCCTTCGGGGTAGGTATCGTGTGGACCTCTTTTCCCAGGGTAAGCCGCCGGAGCGGCTAACCCTGGGCTTCAAGAATTGAACGCCTTCGGCGTACAGTTGAGTTTCAACGTGACGAACAACGCCGAACAGGAAAATCGCAATTCAAGATAGAGCCTTTCGGATGGATCGGTCATTTGTTACCAACCTATCGAAAAATCGCGCAATCCAAACTCCTGATGCGGCGATAACCAAAATGGGAAGATAAGTAAATTCAACGATGTCGACAATCAACCCAACAATCCATGATTGATTCATTGTTCGATGGCCTGCCAAACACGAAATTACGACTAGAACAGTCGACAGAGCCAAAGCAAAGCCCACTGCTTTTGTGCGACTAAATCTGGCTGCCAACCAAGCCATTGACCCGACGACCAATCCCACGACTGCCCCCAGGGCGACAATATTGGTTTTATCTGTCGGATGGTGTGGACGGACACATTGGTCGAGAATTCTTGTCACAAACATGCCAAATAACATATCAGCCCACAGAGTCAACATCAACGCGAGGACATCGGTATGCCAAGCAGCGTTGCACGTCTTTGCTCTTCGCTCACCACGGGTGGCAAATTGAGTGTGCTCAACTTTGGCAACTACCGCACCGATATCTTCAGACTTTCCAAACTTCTCCA
>Ga0206948_1038_pt1 | contig 36613 bp, 37 predicted proteins | sample Alteio_BWOrgHeat_FD_153236 | JGI IMG/M metagenome (GOLD analysis project Ga0206948, IMG submission 153236) | Enriched cells from forest soil in Barre Woods Harvard Forest LTER site, Petersham, Massachusetts, United States -... | ecosystem: Environmental > Terrestrial > Soil > Temperate forest > O... | reverse complement strand
AGGCAGGTGTGGAGATTTTAGGAGTTGGCAACATTCATAGTGCTATACTAGCTCAAATGAAACAGAATTTCAGCAAGGCTGACCCTGTATATGACATTAAGGAAGTTAAAGATTTGCTTGGTGTATTTGCAGATAAAACGGCAGATGAGCTAAAACAAAAGGTTGTTCCAAAATACCAACATGGTTTTATTAACAATCTAATCATCAATGCCATACTGGTAGCAGCTACCATGGAAAAATATGACATTGAAAATGTTCATGCGCTAGATGTATCGAATGTTGATGCTCTAATGCGTAAGGCTGCAACTAAATAAATAAAGCGTTATTAGATCTCGTCACGACAATAGGAAGTCGTGCAGAGTTCCAAGTTTTGCTCTACAGTACTGACACCATTCCACACGCTGCCCTCGACGTTTGAACAGTAGTTAGGTGCTATGACGTATTCTTGAATGCACTTTTTAATGCATGCCGAGTACTCAACTCCTTCTTGACTATAACATTGATTCATAGCCTCAACGCAATCTTGTTGTTGCGAGGATTTTTGCCACTTTAAATAACATGTTGCCAGTATACTTGGCAGTTCATAGGTGTCCATAATTTTCCCATTATATTGAATAATATAGCCATTATAACAGAATGCATTATAAAATCAACATTTAAATTGAACTAATTTTGAAATTAACCCCATAGGCAAGAGATTGGCACAGCAAATTGTCTATCACTAAAGGGTACAATTTCATCTCCGTTATAAAGCACCACTCCACTGATGAAATCATTACCTGCTAGCTCTTGCAGCACGCGCATACCTTTGAAGTCTGCTGCATTAACACGGTCGGCTGTTTTAACCTCGATACTAGCTAATGAGCCATCAGGACGTTCCAAAACAAAATCGACTTCATGGCCATCACTTGTGCGGAAATGAAGTAGCTTCGCACGCATATCATTGAAGGATAGAAGTTTGATCATTTCCGTTGCGACAAAGTTTTCCACTATATGCCCATACATCTCAGGTTTCCGCGCCCGCATGTGCTCCAGTTGAAAATCAAGCAAATGGCATAGCATTAGCGTGTCGATTACATATCCCTTCGGGGATTTCACCAACCTTTTACCTATATTACGATACCAGGGCTGCACATCGAACTGGAGAAACATGGCTTGTAAAATGCCACGGTAAGCCTTGCTTGTAACAGGGTTAAACCCAAGGTCACGTGCGATTTCTGCATCGTTCATCAGCTTACCAGCTCGAGTCGCTAATACACGTAGCATATTAGGTAACATGCCAATTTTTTCTATTTCAGAAAGCAACCGCACATCGCGCTGCAGAATGGCGGTTATATAGCCATCAAACCACTCTATACGCGAGCCTGCATCCGCACCTGATATCTCAGGAAATGTGGCAAGGCCTATCGCTTGGTCGAGAGTTACTTTTTTAGCTGGAAGTTTGAAGTTGCCTGAAAACAACTGGCTCAGGAAATCTCCTTTACCATTTAGTACTTCACATACACTATATGGATATAGGGTTTTAACACTCATCCGCCCCACCAACGCGTCAGAGAGCTTTGGAAGCGCCATAATATTAGCCGAACCCGTGAGTAGAAAACGACCCAAGCTGTTCTTTTTATCCTTAAGCCTAATTTCATCTACTATCAACTTTAATGCGCGAAAAATATCGGGTACCATTTGTACTTCATCTAATATCACAGCGCCTTTGCGCATTCTCAAGAAACTCTCAGGCGAATCTGCGGCAGCCGCCATTTGGGTTGATTTATCAAAAGTAATATATTCGGCAGGGAATTCTTTTTGGCTTAGCATCTGAACCAGAGTGCTTTTGCCAGCCTGACGAGGCCCATTCAAAAATGCCACTGGATGATTCTTGAGGGCAAATAAAAGCTTATCTGACAATTTGCGAGGTGTATTTTTCATATCTCCATCCTTCCTGCAATTATAAAGGTAACCTTTATAAAAACGAAAGGCAAGCTTTACATTTGCAAAATCTAGCGGGAGTTCTGGCTTGACTCTCTGAATTTGAACGTTCAGCATGATGCAAATGAAATTTAAGAACTTGTATGTTAGTAAGGAAAGCTGAACCGGCCGATTTAAAGCCATTAAATGATTTGATGCGCGCCTCAAAGGGCTACTGGGGCTACGATAGCGCCTTTATGGATGGCTTTATGTCATTGTATAGCTTAACTGAATTAGAGATTACTTCCGGCCAAACTTTTGTTGCAGCACTTGGTTGCAATACTATTGGGTTCTATTATTTTGCTTATGAAGAAAATGCTGACCTAGTACTGGATAAGTTCTTTTTGCATCCAAATTATATTGCTAGAGGCAATGGTAAACTACTATGGAAACATTGCGTAAATACTGCAACTCACTATGGAGCTAAGGAATTTACCCTATGGAGCGACCCCAATACAGAAGGATTTTATTTAAAAATGGGATGTGTGAAGATTGGTGAACGCAAATCTCCGATGCCTCCAGATCGCTATCCTCCAATTATGAAGTATAGTATATAATAATTAGGATCTAGAACGCTTCAACCCGCCTACGCTAAAGCTTCGGCGCGGTGTTCCGTTTCGCACGGCTACGCCGAGAAAAATCACGTCGTAGCTAAATTTTGCCAAGGCAAAATTAGCGAAGACGGACAGACTTCTCCAGTCTGAAACAGTAGTTTACGCATAAAACATACTATAATGCAACAACAATTTTATTAAATTTTAGCATTGCCAAAACTTAACATTAATCGCATTGCTGCTTATATTTTTATAAAATATAATTTCGAAATTAACTATAATGAGTATCTTTATGCTTCAACATAACACCACTCCCAATACTGGGTATTTTTATAATAAGGACGCAAAATTTTTTAGTGAGTTATCGCCAAATGACCAACAATCTGCTGTTGCAGCGTTTCTTTTTAGCGAACGAGAGCCACTTCATAGAGAGCATTGGATAAACCACTTTCTTACTATATGTAAAAATGAGCAAAACTCTAATATGCCAAAGCTAGCTTTGCTAAGGCTCCTTCGCATTATGGCTGATGCAACTTATTCATTTATAAAAAAGGATGAAAAGGCTTATACATCTATTTTTAATAAGGCTGGTGCAGCTGATGCTAAAGCTGCTTTTGATCCTGATACTCGTAATGCTAGGGCTGCTGAAGCTGGCAGAAATGCTGCCATTGCTAGGTTAGCTAAGGCGACTGAGGCTGCCAGGGCGGAGGCCGCCAGGGCTGCCGCTGCAGCTAAGGTTGCTGCTGAGGCTGAGACTATTAGGGCGGAAGCTGCTGCTAAGGTTGCTACTGAGGCTGAGGCTATTAGGACGGCGGTTGCTGCTAAAGTTGCTGCTGAGGCTGAGACTATTAGGGCGAAGGAGGATACTAAGGCCGCTGCCAAAGCTCTTATTAAAGCTATTGATGCTAGCTCTGTTTCCAGCACTGCAGATGATGCTGAGCCTATTAAGGCTGCTGCCAGTACTCTTATAAAAGTTATTGAGGCTGGTCTTGCTGTCAGAGCTGCTAAGGTTGCTAAGGTTGATGCGGATGCTGCGGAGGCTGAGGCTGCTAAGGTTGCTGCTTATATTAGAGCTGACGAGGCTACTAAGGTTGCTGCAGAGGCTGCTAAGGTTGCTGCTGAGGCTGCTAAGGTTGTTGAGTCAAAGTCTGCTGCGGACGCTAGGTTTGCTGATGCTAGGGTTGCTGTTTATGCATCAACTGCACTCAAATCATCTAATTCGTTGATTAACCCTGGAAGTAAGGCTGCATCTGTTGGTGGCGCGGACGAAGTGGCAATAAAATTCTGCAGCTCACAAAGCATAGCAACACCACCCCTGACTGAAAATAAATCTGAAGGAGCCGCATTTTCGAGATAATAAGCCCGCAGCGTTGTATCTTACAATGACAGCTCAGCAACTAATCGATTTAGCAAAAGCCTGCCTTGGGGGGTTGCTTTGACATTGCCCTGCTCAAGTATAACTAAACCTTGCCCCTCCAGAAAGGCTAGCTTGTCTTTATCTTTGACAAGGGAGGCATCAATACCCTCTCGCAGCCGGATGCCCATCAGTATGGTTTCCTGATGCACTTCTTCTGCAGTAAGCGCGATTTCACTTTTTAATCCATGCCCGTGGGTACCTATGGAATTAAGCCACTCTTCTGGGGAATAATGATCTATTGTCGCAAGCTTTGCACCGGCTTCATTGGTATACCTGCCATGCGCGCCTGGCCCGATACCTATATAATCCCCATAGCGCCAATAGTTTAGGTTATGCTGGCACTCCTGCCCAGCGCGCGCATAGTTTGAAACTTCATACCCGGGCATCTGATGTGATTCCATGATAGCGTTAGTCAGAGTAAATGCCTCTGCTGACCTGTCATCATCTGGCATAGAAAACAACTTGCGCTTGTGATCGGAGAAAAACCTGGTGCCTTTCTCAATGGTAAGCTGATACAAAGACAGGTGACCGCTTGCTAAACGCAAAGCGAATTCCAGCTCTTTTTGCCAGTCGGCAAGCGACTGCTCCGGCAAAGAGTAAATCAAATCAAAAGAATAGCGGGGAAAATATTTTTGCGCGAGCTCAATTGCTTTCATTGCCTCCTCGCCGGAATGCTCACGCCCGAGAAACTTCAATTGCTCAGGCCTAAAGCTCTGAACACCTATTGAAACTCGGTTCACCCCTGCTTTGGCATATTGAGCGAATCTCTTTGCCTCAATGGAAGTCGGGTTGGCTTCCATAGTGATCTCTGTATCAGCAGATACGGCTATTTTATTTATGATGGTTTCAATTACTCGGGGCTCGGCAAGCGATGGCGTACCCCCGCCAAAAAACAGGCTAGTAATCTTTCTCCCATGCAGAATATCTTTATAATAATCCAGTTCTTTAATATAAGCATTGAGCCAGCTATCCTGGTCAATACTTTCACGCACATGGCTGTTAAAGTCGCAGTATGGGCATTTGGACTTGCAAAAAGGCCAATGCACATAAACTGAAATGCCGTTTTTCCTTGAAAAAGCTATATTTAACTACTATTATTGGTTACTTGATGCCGAAAGAAATTTATAACATATAATGGAATATACTGCAAGATATGAGCATATTTTCATCACTATCCGACAATCTAACCAAGATTTTTGATAAACTTCGTGGCAGGGGCTTCCTTTCTGAAGATGATGTAAATCAGGCGATGCGCGAAATCAGAATCGCTTTATTGGAGGCAGATGTCGCTTTACCGGTTGTAAAGGAGTTTATAAATCAGGTTAAAGAAAAAGCTGTTGGCGCTGAAGTTATAAAGAGTATCAGCCCAGGGCAGCTGGTGGTTAAAATCGTCAGCGATGAGCTCGCAGCTATTCTTAGCAGCGATAACCAAGAACTTAACCTAACTGTTCAGCCTCCTGCAGTCATCATGATGGTGGGACTGCAAGGTTCGGGCAAAACCACAACCACAGGCAAGCTGGCATTCAAACTGGCCACTAAGCAAAAGAAGAAAGTACTGGTGGCGTCTCTCGATACATACCGCCCGGCAGCTCAGCAGCAGCTTGCTGCGTTGGCCAGCCAGATCTCTATCGATTGCGTTGATATAGTTGCAGGTCAAAACCCACTGGAGATTGCTAAGCGTGCGCTAGCCCAGGCGCAAACCCAAAGCTATGATGTCCTGCTATTAGACACTGCAGGTCGTTTGCATACAGATGATGAGCTTATCAGTGAACTGGTCAATATCAAGAAGCTGACCAATCCTATTGAAGTTATGCTGGTCGCCGATTCTTTAACCGGTCAGGATGCGGTAAATATCGGAAAAGAGTTCAATGACAAAGTCGGTCTCACTGGCGTCATACTTACCCGAGTCGATGGGGATGCCAGAGGCGGAGCTGCGCTCAGTATGCGCCATATAACCGGCTGCCCGATCAAATTTATTGGTATAGGTGAAAAGCCTGCTGATTTAGAAGAATTTTATCCGGATCGTATTGCTGCGCGCATGCTTGATATGGGCGATGTCATCTCTCTAGTCGAACAGGCTAGTGAGCTTGTTGATAAGCAAGAAGCAGAACGAATGACAAAAAAGCTTCAAAAAGGCAAATTCGACATGGATGATTTGCTATCTCAACTTAGAAGCATAAAGAAAATGGGCGGGATTGGGAAAATTGCCGGCATGATCCCGGGGTTTGGAAAGATCAAAAACATGATGAACAATATGCCGATTGATGATAAAGTTATCCCGCATCAGGAGGCTATTATTCTTTCTATGACTAAAAAAGAGCGTAGAAACCCTGCACTTATCAATGCTTCCCGCAAAAAAAGGATAGCTACTGGCGCAGGCAGAAACGTTCAGGAAGTAAATAGGCTTTTGAAGCAATACATAACTATGCTAAAAATGTTAAAGAGGGTTGGCAATATGTCACCTGATCGTATGAAACAATTTGAAAACATGCTAAATGTCTAATATTAAGTGTCATAAGAATAACAGTTTCAGGAAGGATAAGGATAAGCTGGCCAAATCATTGCGTGATAATTTGCGAAGACGAAAGGCTGTACAAAAAACAAAAGAACAAAAGGAAAGCAAATCATGAATTTGAAACATATCTCTATAATTAGTGCTTTATTACTTAGCGCATGTGCTCATGAGGTGGAACAACATGGCTATAGCTTCGAGCAAAATAATGTAGATATTATAAAAGTTAGACAGAGCTCCAAGCACCACGTTCTCAATGAGCTCGGTTCTCCGACTTCGGTATCAGATTATGGGCCTCAGGTCTTTTATTATATAAGTTATAAGAGCGAGAAGTTTGCCTTTTTTGACCCACGCGTTATCGAGCAAAGAGTGCTGGCGATAACCTTTGATAAAAAAGACATAGTCTCAGATATAACTGAATATACAATCGATGACCGCAATAATATTGCGATCTCAGAACATAAAACAGAAATACGCGGCAATACTCTAACTCCAATTGAACAAATACTTACCAATGTAGGCAAGTATAATAAAAAACAAAAGCAATTTTGAGGTACAAAATGCGATGGGCTAAAGCTAAAGAAACTGCAGTTTATGAGTTCAACTCTACAATCATGCGTGCTTATGATATTCGCGGCACTATTGATAAAAATCTTAATGCACTTGATGCTTATTTTCTCGGACGTAGTTTTGCTGCATTCATGCGACAGTACGGATATAACGGCAAAGTATGCGTAGGCTATGATGGGCGACTAAGCTCACCCGACCTCAACGATGGGCTGGTGCAAGGGTTCCTTGATTCAGGCGTAGAGGTTATCCACATAGGTTTAGTACCTACCCCTGCTCTTTATTTTACTACTTTTGAACTGGGTTGTGATGCGGGAATTGAGATCACAGGCTCACATAACCCTCCGGATCAAAACGGCTTCAAGATGATGTTAGGAGGAGCATCTTTCTTTGCGGAAAAGATTCAGGCACTTTCTGAAATCGCTGCCAACGGCAATTTCATTACGGGTCTTGGCGCAATCTCTGAGATCAATATCAAGCCTGATTACCTGAAACGATTGCTGAAGTCAGGATTAGGTAAATGCAATCGCAATCTTCGCGTTGCCTGGGATCCAGGCAATGGCGCCACCGGTGAAATGGTATCTTTGCTTACCAAGAACATTCCAGGCGAGCATTTTCTAATCAACGAGAAAATCGACGGCACTTTCCCCGCTCATCATCCTGACCCCACCATCCCTGATAATCTCAAGCAACTCATTGAATTGGTGAAGAAGGAGAAATGTGATCTGGGTATTGCCTTTGATGGCGATGGCGACCGCATAGGAGCCGTTGATAATACCGGACGCATTATATTTGGCGACCAGTTGCTCCTGTTATATACTCAGGAGCTATCTAAAACCCATCCCGGTGCTAAGGTAATTGCAGACGTCAAAACCAGCAACGCTATCTTTAAACGCATTGAAGAATACGGTGCGAAACCGATCATGTGGAAAACCGGACACTCGGTGATTAAATCTAAGCTTAAGGAAGAAAAAGCCATGCTTGCTGGTGAAATGAGTGGACATATATTCTTTGCCGAAGATTACTTTGGCTTTGATGATGCCCTTTTCGGCGCATGTAAACTTATCGGCATACTATCGCGGCAAAATGATACCTTTAGCAATATTATCAATTCTTTCCCCCACACTGTATCGACACCTGAGCTCCGCATAGAAGTTTCAGAAGAGGAAAAGTTTGCCATAGTGGAAAGAGTAAAGCCCATACTGAAAGAGCATAACAAGCCATTCAATGACCTCGATGGGGTCAGAGTTACTGAAAAAGATGGCTGGTGGTTGCTTCGCGCTTCTAATACACAAAACGCTCTTATTATGCGAATAGAAGGCGATGATAAAGCAGCCCTGCTTCGGATTTCGGCTGAGGTTATGGGTTACTTTAAAACAGCACAAATCGACACCTCTGAGGTTGAGAAGGCGCTAGCACGGGTTTAAGCCACTGTATACAATTTGTATAACAATACGATAAGCATGATCAAGTAATCCCGACCTCTGGCGCCCCAAAGAAAAAATAAGGGCTTAATATCTATTCGCTACAACTGCCGGCTTGCTGCCAGTTGAGCTAAAAGATTGGCTAAATATGTGATTCAGCTAGTTCGCTGCTTTATATCTTTGATTTCCTTTTTTAACTCTGCTTCTAATTCAGCTTCCGTTGGTAAATACAACTGGTACTTACTTGCAAAGATTTGCTTTGTCTTATCACCTAATGTGTATTTTACCATGGCATCGCTTTTCTCAGTACATAATATTAATCCTATAGTTGTGTTATCATTTTTTTCTTTAACTTCACTATCAAAATAATTGACATAAAGCTGCATCTGCCCTAAATCACCATGCGTAAGTTCATGCGTTTTAATGTCAACTATCACATAGCACTTGAGAATAACATGATAAAAAACTAAGTCTGCGTAAAAATACTTGCCATCTAAGGTTAAGCGTCGCTGTCTTGCTATAAACGCAAATCCTTTACCAAGCTCAAGTAGAAAATGTTGCAGGTTATTTATTAGAGCAGTTTCGAGTTTAGATTCGACTAAAAGATGTGATTCAGGTATCCCCAAGAATTCAAACACTACTGGCTCTTTAATAGCATCTTCAGGCGAACTAATCTCTTGTCCTTTACGTATTAGGGTTAATAATTTTTCTTTATTCTTGCTCTTTGCCAACCTATCAAATAACAAGCTTCCTATTTGCCTACCCAATTCTCTCACAGACCAATTATTTTTATTAGCCTCAATCGCATAGAAACTCCTTGCTTCTGCTCTTGTTACTTTCATTAGCAAGATATAATGAGACCAGGACAAATTTGGCAAAAATTGAGGCATCCCTGATTTCCGCAACAGTGTTGCGGATTTTTGATTCTTGCCAGCGGTTTGATATAATAGATAAAATTTCCTCATCCTTTCTAAGCTATCAACACTAAACCCTCTTGGATATTGGGCTGATAGTTTAACTGATATAGTTTTTAAAATTGCTTCACCATATCTGGCTTTGGCTTTCCCATACTGCTCTTCTTTTATAATATCGCGTCCGATTAGCCAATAGGCGTTGATCATTTCCAAGTCAATGTTGCGCTGGATATTTCGACGCGCACCATCTACGTAGCTAGAAATTCTTAGAAAAAGAGAATCAATACGGTTCTGGTTTAGTATCAGTGATTTTGGTTTATTAGCAGTAATCAACTTAGCTGTCATAATTGTGCACTTACAATTTTAACGAACCTGAGTGTATAATACTCATGATTTAAAAATTAGGAAGTATTAACAATACTTATGGCAATGTCGCTAAAACTGGCGGCTTGCTGCCAGTTGAGTTAAAAGAAATTAAAACAGACCCTTACTTAAGCTTGTTCTCGTCAAGAATCTGCGCCAGCTTGAAGATCACTTTGTCCACGCCCATAATCGCTGCGGCTGAGCAGGCGAACACCTCTTTACCTGAGTGCTTTTTCATCAGCTTGATCTTCGCTTTCATTTCAGCTTCAGAAAATAAGTCCATCTTGTTCAACACTATGATTTCATCCTTATGTTCAAGCAGTGGCGAATAATTCTTCAATTCACCGCGAATAGTTTCATAGGAGCTGATAATGTCATCACTGCTTGCATCTATAAGATGCACTAAGACCCCGCAGCGCTCAACGTGCTTCAGGAACCTGTGCCCTAAGCCAACGCCTTCACTCGCGCCCTCAATAAGACCTGGCAAATCTGCAATGACAAATTCACTGTCTCCAGTGTAAACCACACCTAGTTGAGGTTTTAAGGTAGTAAAAGGGTAGTCTGCGATCTTAGGCTTTGCCGATGTAACTACGGAAAGAAAAGTGGATTTCCCTGCATTGGGCAAACCAATCAAGCCAACATCTGAAAGCAGCTTGAGCTTCAGCCATACCCAAAGTTCATCACCCGGATAGCCCGGAGTATTGCGGCGCGGCGCCTGATTGGTGGCACTCTTAAAGTGGGTATTGCCAAACCCCCCGTCGCCGCCTTTAGCTATAACGACTTCCTGCCCATCATTCGCCATATCGACAAGCAGGGTTTTACCATCTTCCCCTAAAACCTGCGTGCCTACAGGAACAATGATAACCATCGGATCTCCGGCTTTTCCCGAACAGTTCTGCCCACGTCCACCTTGACCATTTTGTGAACGGAAGTGTTGTTTATATCTAAAATCAATTAAAGTATTTAGATCTTTCGTAGCTCGCAGGATTATGTCCCCGCCTCGCCCACCATCACCGCCATTAGGGCCACCATATTCCATAAATTTTTCCCGGCGGAAACCTATACAACCCAAACCCCCATCACCGGCTTTAAGGTAAATTTTAGCTTCGTCTATAAAGTGCATTTTCTAATTATCTGAATTTACTGTTTTGGTATTTTACCAAAGATTCGCCTAAAAAGGGATACTTTTTCTTGAGGAGCCTTTTCTGCCACCTTTAATTCTTTAGCAGAAGGCATTGTTGCAGCTGTAGAATTGACTATATTTTCAAATTTAGCGCCATGACATGAGATTTTGAGAAAGTTTGTCGGCTTGCCTAATAGTTCACTTTCAAATCTGGGTTTATCTTGCATCCTTACACCTCAGCATTCGTTAGATCTGCTTCGTCAAAATTAGAATATGAGAAATCAGAATTGCACAATTTGGCTTCACGCATAACTGCGCCCTGGAAGTTAGCATCCCGGGCAAAGCTGGCTATCATTGTGACCTTTGTTAGATTGGCTTTAGCAAGACTCGTCCTATCTAAGATGGCGCCGGATAAATTAGCTCCCTCAAAATTTGCACCATCAAATTTTATATCGCTAAGATCGAAATACTGAAAGCCATTAATCCCTATGTTAGGCTCATTTAATACATCTCCGTTCAGCTGGGCACCACTTAAATTGCACCCCGAAAGGTCAGCTTTTCCTGACTGAAGCACGTCAATCATGGAAAATAAAGCGCTGCGATCCAGTTTTACGTCCTTAAAACTAACAGCATTTAGGTCCAACCCCTGCAGATTCATCCCAGACAAATCCACACCTGCCAGCACTATGCCATCAAGCTTCACTTTACCCTGGCGTGCAGATTTCATAATATAACTGAATTGTTTGCGATCAACTTTTGCGCCTTTAAAGTTAATGCCACTGATATCATATATACTTAAACTCAGACCGCTAACATCCTGACCTACGAAATTAGCCCCTTTCAAATCCATTTTGCCAGTAACAGTGAAGTTACGGCGGCTATGGCTAAATTTCTCAGTTATCGATTGCAGCAATTCGCGATCCAAAGGCTTTTCAGCATTATCACGTAACCATTCCTGTAAGGTTAAAACCTGCATAGTTCTCCACACTTATATATATAAGTACTAAAGCAACCATAAGAATTTGCAAGCATTTTACTCTTCACCTTTCTTGAATTGGGGGCGTCATGCTGCGGGCACCTCCAATAAATCAAAAATAAAGTAATTAGCAATAATACTTAAGAAAATCTATTGATTTGTAATATTTACTTAACATATAGGTGCTATACTGGATTTATAAATATGACTAGAAGAGATGCGATATGACTATTGACGCAAAATACGATAACAAAATCCATGCGAACCTGTGTGCAGCAATTAAAAGCTTAAGCCCTGAGAACAAGTTTGCTTTTGCTCCTTTTCTTTCAGCTGAGGAACATAACTTAATGAGAGAAGCTACAATACACAAAGACATAATCAAAAAATTTAATAGTAAATTCACAAATTACCTGAATGATAGAGACAATGGACGCATTGAAAAAGACGCGAGTTTTGATCCAGAAAAACAAGGAGTATGTGGCTATAAAAGCGGAAGCGCATGCGACGATGCAATCAAAACCATCAACTTAATGATAAGCATTGTAAAGAGACTCGAGGATCAACTCTCTGAATGTGGATCTTTCACTAATATTTTTCCTTCACCGAAGTTTCAAAACAACTATGGCAGTGATTATCATAGTTCTTATCATTTTCATAGAGATACTAGCCCTGATAGTCATATCAGATTGTCGCTTGCTTTAAAAGGAAAGGGTACTGTTTTTACGAATGATCAACCCCATTACAACCATAACTACTCATCTGATGAGAATAAAAAGATATTAGGTGAAACGCCACCTATAAGCAGTGGCGTAGTTTCTACGCCAGAGTTGCATATAGCTGCATTTACAATTGGAGGAATGCCAAGCGATTTTGCTATAAAAACGGAAACTAATGGTGGGGCTATACATTCTGTACCTATATATGACCAGTCGGAAGTGGATTGTTCAAGGATTGTGCTTTTACCTGGCTTCTCACCAATTGACGCCACAACTCAGGAATAGAAGCTAGGTGGAAAGGTATTAGTTAGATGCCGGTCTAAAAACTTATTAACAAACTCTGCGCTCGGGTGTAGAATGATAACATAATTGGAATAGATTACATCTATGTTGTTGCTAGCAATCAAGGAATACATAAAGCAAAACCCACGAAGCAGCATTATCGAGCTGTCAAATAAGTTTCACATCGATTGCGATCACTTACGGGTGATGCTAGAACGTTGGATGGATAAAGACAATCTTTCACGTTACATGCCGGAAAACAACTGCAGCAGCGGGGCGTGCAGTTGTTCCTCTTGTGTTATATTAGGGCTTGAGCTCTACACCTGGAATAATTAAAAAAATATAGCCACCGCGGCGGGTAAATAAATCAGTGCTATAATGGTTCCAATAAGTACTGCAGTTGCAGCATCCTCCGGATGCGAATTGTGAAGGGTGGCGAATATCACTGTATTGGCCGCGGGAGGCACAAAAGACATAAGCAGCATCGCCTTATGTATCTCGGGATCAAATAGATGGAAAGCGGATTTATCAATCCATATAATCAGCATGACCACAATCGGCGCTGCAATAAATTTGGCTGAAAGCAATATAGAGAGAAACTTTAGATCCAAGCTGAAGGTATGAACTGAGGCGATACCCAGCCCAATAATCATCATGCCCAACACTACATAGGCACTGCGCATTTTATCTGTAACATCACGCAATTCACACGGCAGCTCAATGCCGAATAGATAATTAAGAAAAAGTCCAAGGATGAAGGCATAGATCATCGGCAGCTTTGAGACTTGAATGATAGCCTCCCGAGAAGTATACTTTCCACGCGCCATAACATAAGCCCCAAAGGTGTAATCAAACAAAGAAAAACCAAGGTTCATGAGCATATATATACCGACTGTCTGAGCGTCAAAAAGCATCAGGGCTACTGGCAGGCCAAAATAACCAGTGTTGCCAGTACCCGCAGCAAAGCCAATAACATTAGGCCGCGCGCCTTCTCTCCACACCTGTTTGCTGATATTGAGGTAGATAAGGCTCAAAGTAATGCTCATTATATAGAAGATTATTGGGAGCAAGAGATATGAGGTATGGATTTTGGTGTGAAGGGCAAAATCAAAAAATACTATGGGAACAATGATGTAGAACAATAAAGCTGCTATTGATTTCCGATCTACTTTAAGGAACTTGCCGGCAAGGATTCCGAGAAAAATTAAGATGTATAACGGAGCAATTTTATAACAAAGCCCGGTAAATATTGCATGAAAGTCTGGAGTCATTATCAAACACTGCTATGAATCTCTGCAATAATAGCATGACCTATGCTCTTGGCAATATTTACTGGAAGAACCACTGGGCGTGTGTTATAAAAAAGGGGAGATAAATTATTAGTGGTGCTATGGCTTCCGTTACAGTTAATGGGAAAAAAATTGAAATTCAGCCAGGGATGACAGTCCTGCAAGCCTGCGAACAAGCCGGCGCTGAGATCCCCAGATTTTGTTACCATGAGCGCTTAGCTATTGCAGGTAATTGCCGCATGTGCATAGTGCAGGTAGAAAAGATGCCTAAGCCTGTGGCCAGCTGTGCCCAGCCAGCAGCAGAAGGAATGGTAATCCATACTGACACCCCAGCGGTAAAGAAAATGCGTGAAGGGGTGATGGAATTCCTCCTTATGAACCACCCACTTGATTGTCCCATCTGCGATCAGGGAGGAGAATGTGATCTTCAGGATCAGGCCATGACCTATGGGCTCGCCACCAGCCGTTATAAAGAAGAGAAGCGCGCAGTTAAAGACAAGTACATGGGCCCGTTGATCAATACCTTTATGACCAGGTGTATCCATTGCACCCGCTGCGTTCGTTTTATCGAGGACGTAGCTGGCACTGATGAGCTCGGTGCTGTGAACCGGGGTGAAGATATGGAAATTAGCACCTATATTGAAAAATCCATCACCTCCGAACTCTCCGGTAATATTATCGACTTGTGCCCTGTAGGTGCTTTAACTTCAAAGCCATATGCTTTCAAGGCGCGAAGCTGGGAGCTGGCAAAAACTGAATCGATAGATGTGCTTGATGCAGTGGGATCTAACATCAGAGTCGATACGAGAGGCAATGAAGTCATGCGAATACTTCCAAGGTTGAATGAAGAAATCAATGAGGAGTGGATATCGGACAAAACCAGATTTGCATATGATGGCCTTAAATATCAAAGACTTGATGTTCCTATGGTATGTGATGAGCAGGGCAAACTGAAGGAAAGCTCCTGGGAAGATGCTTATAAGTTACTAGCTGAAAAAATCAAAGCCGCTGATTCAACTAAAATAGGGGCAATTGCAGGCGACCTTACAGATGTTGAAACCATGCTGGTTATGAAACAATACCTTCAGAAAATTGGCTCCAAAAATTATGACTGTAGGCAAGATGGAAGCCAGCTCGATAATGCCGAGCGCGCGCTTTATATCTTCAACACCACTATTTCCGGAATTGAGCAGGCAGATTTCACGCTTTTGATCGGTTGCAACCCAAGGCATGAAGCGGCAATACTGAATACCCGCATCCGCAAGGCGCAGCTGCAATCAAAAATGAAGGTAGCACTCATAGGCGAAAAGATTGATCTCAACTATGATTACAAGCATTTGGGTGAAAATCCCTGGCTGCTAAAACAAATTGCTGAAGGGCTTAACCCTTATTGTGAAACTCTGAAGCAATACAAAAAACCTATGCTGATTATTGGCTCCGGCGTGACAGCCCGAGATGATTGCGAAGCCACTATTTACTACGCCAAAAAACTAGCGTTAAAATTTGGTTTTGTAACAGAAACCTGGAATGGGTTTAACATTCTTCAACGTTCAGCTTCCAGGGTTGGCGGACTCGATATAGGATTTATTCCCGATCAAGATGGCCTCAATACAAGTTCCATGCTTGCTGCTGATATGAAGATTCTCTTTCTTATGGGAGCAGATGAAATAGATCTCAGCAACCTAAGCCCCAATACTTTTGTCGTATATATCGGACATCATGGAGATAAATCAGCTTATAGAGCCAATGTTATCCTACCTGCTGCAGCTTATACGGAGAAATCTGCAACCTATGTCAACCTTGAAGGGCGTGTCCAGCAAACTGAAAGAGCCGTATTCCCGCCGAATGAAGCTCGGGAAGACTGGAAGATTATTTGTGAACTAGCGCAGGCTACAGGAAATAACTTAGGTTATAGTTCACACGCAGAAGTCCGCAAGCAAATGGCAAAAGTTAATAGCGTGTTCGCCAAAATGGATGTTACAAGAGCGGAAACATTCCCAAAAGAGTTAGGCAAAATGAAAGATTTTACTTCAGATTTCTATCATAACCCTATACAGAATTTTTATATGACCGACTCGATCTCCCGCAGTTCACGAACGATGGCCGAATGTAGCAAGTCAATTGCTGATCAGAGAAAACAGGCTGCATAGAGCTTTGATATATGGCTACTTATAACAAGTATATTTATCGGCAGCTCTCCAGGTACTTTTTTACTATATTTACTGTTTCAATAGTTATGGTTTGGCTAACTCAAGCTCTACGGTTTGTTGAGCTGATTACTGCGCGAGGACTATCATTATTCTCCTTTGCTAAAATCACAATACAGTTACTCATACCAATGACTTATGTAGTAATTCCAGTCTCACTGTTTATTGCTGCAATTGCGCTGCTCTATCATTTATACCATGAGCGTGAAATCATTATTTTGCGCAATGCCGGCTTAGATAACTGGCAGATCCTCAAGCCTGTAATTATCTACTCACTTCTTATTTGTCTTATTCATTATTCTATTTCCTTTTATTTTTTACCCAAGAGCTATAGGGATTTTAAAGACTCGAAGGAATATTATAAAAACCAATTTGCAACCTTGCTTTTGGAAGAAGGGGTATTCAATACTCAATCAAATAATATTACCTTATATATAGCTGAGAAGGCAGGCGACAATTATTTTAAAGGGATTTTCATACACAATATGTTTGATAACCTTAAGCCCGTGACCATAATTGCTGAATCTGGATATATTATCCGCACTGATACCGGTCCGGAATTTGTGCTTTATAACGGTTCACACCAGGAGAAGAATGTTAAAACCGGCAATATATCGATAGTCACTTTTAATTCCTATAAATTTAGTATGGCCAAGTATGAGCCTTCGCAAATAAACCGCCAGTTAGAATCAAATGAATTATATATTCATCAGCTATTTACTAGTTTTAATATCAACGATAAAGATACCAGATTTAATGTCGTAAACGGCAATCAACGACTTATCTGGCCACTATACACGGCTTTGTTACCGCTCCTTGCCGGTGCCGCGGTTTTGGTGGGTCAGTTTAACCGCAGATTCGCCTGGAAAAAGGTGGGCCTGGCTGGTGGTATAGGCACATTGTTTATCGTCCTTTCATTAGTTTTTAACAGCCTGGCCACTAAGCATATCTGGATGGTCATATTCATGTACGGCAATATCTTAGCCGCCCTGATTACCGGGATCAAGCTTCTCAACTGGGATACACGCAGCCAGCATTTGTAGAAATATTATATTCCCTTTCCGCCACCTTTATGGCCTTCCTTGGCCAACGCGCTCACAAAGCTGTGTTTATACGATTCAAGATTTTTCAGATCCCCGGGCCTAAATTGACTTGCGAATTCTTTACCCTCATGCTGCATGGCAACCTTTATCCCTCTAGTTCTAACATTATCGATGAAATTCTGCATAGCAGTTTCGCCAGCTATTTGGTGAGGATTTAGAGTTTTATAAACTTCATACATCATATGTTGCATCCGGCGCTTTTTCTCTTCTTCGGAAAGCTCTTCTTCCCTCTCTTCTTCAAGGTCTTTATCTTTATCCTTGTTTTTGCTTAGACTTATCCCTAAAAACTTTTCTAAGAGCAAAACCATGCCTTGATCAATATTAGGGTTATCGCTATTGATAATTAGATATTCTAAAAGCATGAGTAGCATAGGCCTGCTATGCTCAAGTTCTTTAAGCTTCTCCTGATCATTCCGCTCCATAGCCATACGAAGCACGCGCGCGATTTCCAGTAACTGTAGCAATTCTTCGGGAGTTAAATCTTTAACGTCTCTAATGTGTCTAGGTGCAAACGTTGTCATATTGCATGAAAGTTTATATTTATCATCCGAGTGTATGGTGTTATTATTTATAAGACAATATGTAATTTTACTCTTCGCCTTTCAAGAATTGGCGGCGTCTTGCTTCGGGTCTCGCATTCGTTACGTATGAAGGATACGCGCCTCATGCTCGCCGCTTGCATTCCTAGCCAATTCTCGAAATGCTTTTAGTATTGTTTTATGAAAAAAGTTATTGAGATGGCCTAATGAGAACTATTTCCATATTATTGCTAATGTTACTAGTTGCCCCCACAGCTTATGCTGAGGAGCAGTCTATGAAAGATCAGTGTGAGATTACGCCAGCGATCTGGCAATTAAAACGCTGGCCGACTATCAGCAAAAGCAATAACCTCCGCAGGCACACTGGAGGAGTGGAGCTTGCTCGCGGCGACTATATATTGCTTACCGGCATGATAACTGACAGGAAATGCGTGCCTGTTGCCGGTGCTATCGTGCAAATATGGCAAGCCGATAGCCTGGGACTTATGAAGGATTTCACCGAGGACCACCGTAAGCGTGATAAAAAATTTATAAATACCGGCACAGCAATAACGGATAATTTTGGCGGCTACAGCTTCCTTACAGTACTCCCTGGAGCACTAAATGACCGGGCCCCATTTATTAATTTTAGAATATTGCATAAGGATTTTTTGCCCTTAGAAACAGTGATGTTTTTTGAAAATCAAGCATATAACGACTTTGATCATATTTTAAATTATGAAGTGGACGCAAATAAGAGAGATTTACTTGTTGCAAAAGGTGAAAAAATCTATAACAATGATGACCAAGAAAGTATCAAATATCAGTTTGATATTACCCTTGAAGGGAAAAATAAATACTTAAAGTACTAAAATATTAATGGAGTAAATAGTTATGACTAAATTATCAGCTATTATTGTCGGTTTGGCTATCACAGCTGCATCTACAGCATATGCTGCAGGAGCTTCTACTGCTGCTGCAACCAGCCAACCAGCTGCACAAGCTGCTCAACCAGCTCAACAACCAAAAGCTGCTAACCTTGCTGATGCAGGTAAAACAACTGCTGCTGCAACTGCAACTGATGCAACTGGTGGTGACCAAACTTCTACTGAAGATTGTGGTAAAGATGGCAAAACCAAAGATGGCAAGCCATGCACACCAAAACAAGAAAGCAGCAAGAAGTAATTCAAAGCTTTTTCGTTTAAAAAAGGCAGCTTTAAGCTGCCTTTTTTTATTAATTAATCTTCTGGATAGTGAATGTGCAGAGGAGGCATTTCTATGGCCCATAAACATTGACAGCACATTTTCTCCATTCTAAATTTGCATTAATGATAAACAACTTCATTTTTTATTTCTTATGCAACTTACTAAAGAATATGTGTATGGTATATTTGGTTTTTTAGAAAAAGGCCAAAGTAAGGAATTCTTTAAAAATGTTGCTGAAGATGTCAAGTGGACAGTTATGGGAACACACCCTTTAGCTGGTATATATAAAAGTAAATCTGAATTTTTTGCCGCTACTTTTGATCGATTGGCTAAAGTACTAGAAGAAGGAGTGGTTTTAAAAGTTGATAGCATATTGATAAGTGAACCATTCGCCATTGTTGAAATGCATGCATTATCGCATATCAAAGGAGGAGGCGATTTCAACAACACCTATTGTTGGATTACTAAGTTTAACCAAGGTCGAATTGTAGAAGTGAGAGCATACCTAGACTCTGCTCTGGTCGCTCAGGTAATGAGCAATCAATAGTCAGCTGTTAGCTGCGGCTTTACTGTTAAGACCGGTTGATCCGAAGCCACCTTCTGCACGCTCTGATTCCGGAAGTTCAGGAACCACATTCCAGTTCACCCGGCTATATTGCGCAACAATCATCTGGGCGATACGCATGCCTCTGGTGATAGTAAAATCTTCATTGCTCAGGTTAATCAATATAACACAGATCTCACCTCTATAGTCTGAATCAATAGTTCCTGGGGTGTTAGCAACCGATATACCATGTTTAATTGTCAGCCCTGATCTAGGCCTGACTTGGGCTTCATATCCATTAGGCAAAGCAATGCTAATACCTGTAGGCACAAGCTTGCGCTCAAGTGGCTTTAGGACGATATCCTGATCAATAGCCGCAACTAAATCCATACCTGCGCTGCCGATGGTGGCGTAAAAAGGCAGGGAAAGTTCAGCTAGTTGAGGTAATTTTTTTATAGCAACGGTAAGTTTTTCGGTCATTTTAATTAATAATTATGGTTTTGCTTTTAGCACTATTACGTTGAGATATTATATCAGACTGAGCTGGTCTGTCATTTTCTTTTTTAACTCCTGCACCACTGGTCGCAGAAACCTTGTCTTTAAGTTCTATAAGCTTGGCTGTCATATATTCATCATCCCACAAGTTCTGCCCTTCATGCCTGAGCACTACATACCCATCCTTATTGATAATAAATACTGTAGGCAGAGATTTTACCCCCATCGCAGCCATAAGTGACTTTTGCCTATCCGCTGCCAGTGCAATATTTTTAATGTTATTTTGCCTTAGCGCAGTTTGAACGCGTTCCCATGATTTAAAATCGACCGTGACTGTAAGGATGTCAATATCAGTAATCTCGCGATAGAGTAAGTTCTCCTTAAGTTTTTCTAGGGCAGACAGCTCTTTGAAGCATCCGTTGCACCAGGTCGCCCAAAAATATAAAACTAGCAGTTGCCCTCTGTAATCTTTAAGCATCGCTTTATTTCCATTTGGTAACTCTAATTCAACTTTAGGTTCAAGAATAGGATTGTAGTCACTGACTAAATTAAAAAAATTATCCACCTTTTGCTTGTTTTTAAGATTTGATACTTCATTGTATTTTATAGGAAAAGTGTTGGCAAACGCCAGCTTTGATGTAGCGAAAAGCAAAAACATATTGCAAAAAACGAAGTTTAATGATAAAAAAACACTTGCAAAAAGTACTTTTATAGTTAAAAATCTCACCTTGTTCATAATTTAATTTACCATGAATTTTAACTAAACATTAACACTTAATACAGGTAGAAACAATATGGTAGCACGAAAACTAAAAACTGCGGATACTAATAATGATGTCAATGTCCATAACGATAACATTGCATCTAGTGTAATCCAGGTTGAAGGAATGGCAAGTCCTCTTTGGGGTGGGCATTTTAGTCGCGGAATTAATGATTCAATTCAGAAAATTATTTCGACTTCAAATTTTGACAAGCGTTTTTACGCTGTCGCTGTTGAATCCCTGAAAGCTCAGGTGAAGATGCATATTAAACGCAACATTATCCCTGAGGCTTCTGGTAAGGCAATCTCTGATGCTCTTGATGCTATTAAGAAAGAAGTTATCGATGGGAAATTTGTTTTTGATGAAAACGCTAAGAACATCTATGAAAATATTTCTTTACGTCTAAAGCAATTAGCAGGCAATGCGGTTGAGTGGCTCACAGTTGCTCGCGCTTACAGCAATCAAACCACAGGTGATTTTAAGCTTTGGGTAAGAGATGCTTATGATACTCTCGATTCTTCCATACAAAATCTTCAAGCTGCTTTAATTGATAAAGCGGAAGAAAATGTGAAAACTATATTCCCAGGGAATGCACATAACCAACTGACCCAGCCGGTTTCCTTCGGTCATCACCTAATGGCTTACGTTGAAATGTTTTCACGTGACCGTTCCCGCGTGAAAGATAACCGTAAAAGAATGAATGAATCTCCTTTCGCGTCAGGTGAAATGGTAGGTAATACATTTAATCTTAGCAGGGAAATGGTTGCTCGCATGCTCGGCTTTGATAAGGCGTGTAACAACTCGCTAGATGCTATCAATGATCGCGACTATGTTCTTGATTTCCTTTCTTTCGCTTCTAATTGTGCGATACATTTATCCCGCCTTGCAGGTGAACTAATAACCTGGCATAGCACGCATAATAACTATATCGCATTTTCCAATGCGTTTGTTGCTCAAAGCCAGGTACTGCCATACAGACGGGATCCAGAAGCTCTTGAAACCATTCGCGGTAAAGCAGGTAAAGTACTAGGTGCTTTAATGGGCGCGGCGGCTGATCTCAAGAACCTACCTCTCACAAGCACTGCTGATTACAATGAGCTTTGCGAACTTGTGACTGAAAGCTATGACGCTTTGCTTAACTCTTTGAGCGCAATGAGTGCAATTGTAGCTGACTTTACCATTAATCGTAAGCAAATGAAGGAAGCTGCAAGCGGTAGTTTCTCCACTGCAATCGATTTAGTGGATTGGTTAATCCAAAACGCTGGTCTAGCCCCTAACAAGGCTCAAGAAAAATCTCGCCTTATTATCGAATATGCGATTAATAAAGGTAAGAAGCTTTCACTACTTGAGTTGGAAGAAATCAAGGCTATTGAGCCAAAGGCTACTGATGACATTTATAGTGTACTCATTCCTTCACGTGCAATGATTAGCCGACGTAGTGGTAACGGATCCAATCCTGTACAAATCAGGAAGGCTATTCGTGCTGCACGAAGACACCATCTGTAAAATTGATCTAAAAGGCAGCTTCTCTCTTGAGCTGCCTTTTTGAAATTTGTTGTTATTACCTGCTCAATAATATAGTATATCTTTCTATTGGAGCTCATCATTTAGGTTAACTGTGGCATTTGATATTTTAGAACAAAAGTTGCAAGAAGTTGGTGAGCAACTCACCAAAAAAATCGAAGAGATTCTGCCAGAAGCTAATCAAGCGATGGAACAGAAGCTTTTTGAAGCAATGCGATATTCCACACTTTCTCATGGCAAAAGGTTGCGGCCTTTTCTTACTGTGATTTCATCACAGCTATTTGGCGTAAGTTTAGAATCATCATTACAAACGGCTGCTGCCATTGAGTTTATCCATTCATACTCTTTAATTCATGATGATTTGCCAGCAATAGATAATGATGATTTGCGAAGAGGTCAACCCAGCTCCCACAAAAAATTTGGTGAGGCCACTGCCATACTAGCAGGTGATGCCTTGCTTACATTTGCTTTCGAAGTGCTTGCTGATGAAGGAACGCATCGAGATGCAGCGGTAAGGATTGAACTGGTGGAAGCAGTCTCCAAAGCTGCTGGCTTTGCTGGCATGGTTGGTGGACAGGTTATTGACATTCTTGCAGCCAATCAGAAACTTGACTTTAATGAAATCGTCCGCTTGCAACGTATGAAGACCGGCGCCTTGTTTGCAATATCGTGCGAAGCCGGAGCGATACTTGGACGGGCACCAAGGAATCTGCGTAATGCACTTAGGGCATACGCAAATAACCTGGGATTAGCTTTCCAGATTACCGATGACCTTCTTGATGCGGAAGGCACACGTGAGGAGACCGGAAAAAATGTAGGGAAAGACAAAAATGCTGGCAAAGCAACTTTAGTATCATGTTTGGGCATTGAGCAAGCGCGTGAGCATTCAAGAATGCTAGCTATTCAAGCTATAGAGCATTTAGGAGTATTTGGCGAGCAAGCTAACTTACTGAAGGTGCTTGCCCAATATGTTATAACTCGTACTAAGTAATTAGCGTAATGCCCTATTTAGTCTTATTTTTGTTTGCAGTGTTATTTTATAACCAAGCCTTCGCTACTACTCAGACAAATCAAGAGAATGATCCTATAGAGATTTTATCTGATACTTTACATTACTTCCCAAAAGAGAACCGGGCTGTGTTTGAAGGAAAGGTTGAGGCTACACAGAAAGATCTACAAATGCACTGCAAAATTATGACAGTATTGTTTGTTGGCAAAACTCCTGTACAGACTGCAGATGATCATCTGCCAGAAGATTCCAAAATCAAGGAGATAATCCTAGAAGGCGATGTGGTGATTATATCCCCTAAGGAAAGAGCAGAAGCTAAAAGAGGTGAGTATATAGTTGAAACCGGAGTAGCTACACTTTTTGATGATGTTAAGCTTTATCAGGGAGAGAGCAAATTATTTGGCGATAAGTTGGTGCACAATAAAAATACTGGAGAAAGTCTGATGACTATGAATAATCATAATAAGCGTGTAAAAGGTATATTTGTGCCTGAGGGAAAACAAAATGGCAACTAAACTGCATGTAAAGAATATTGGGAAGTCTTATCATGGAAGGAGGGTTGTCCGGGATGTTAGCTTTGAGGTAACGCGCGGCGAGATCGTAGGTATACTGGGGCCAAATGGAGCCGGGAAAACCACTTCTTTTTATATGGTTACAGGGTTGGTTATGCCTGAACAGGGCGACATTCTGCTTGATGATTACAATATCACCAATCTACCAATGTATCAGCGCTCGCGCCTGGGAATAGGTTATTTGCCTCAGGAGCCTTCAATATTTCGTGGATTGAATGTAGAGCAAAACATTCTCGCCATACTTGAGCTCAATATTCCTATCGAGGAAGAGCGGATGAAAAAGCTTGATGAGCTGCTGGCTGAATTCTCCATCACCCACCTGCGATATTCCCCTTCTGTAGCTCTTTCCGGAGGAGAACGGCGCAGGCTTGAGATCGCGCGCTCTCTTGCATCAAACCCAGCTTTTTTACTACTTGATGAACCCCTTGCCGGCATAGACCCTATTGCTGTCCATGAAGTCAAAGATCTGATTCTTCACCTTAAAAGCCGTGGGTTAGGAATAATAATAACAGATCATAATGTGCGTGAAGCACTGTCGATCATTGATCGCGCATATATTATTCATGATGGCTCCGTACTGATTTCAGGAAAGCCGAAGGATATTATAAAAAATAAGGAAGTAAGAGCAATCTATCTCGGTGAGAATTTTGTTTATCAGAATTAGGTAAATATAATGAGAATAAGGATAATACAGGGTTTATTGAGTGGATTGTTCATCTTATTAATCGTGTATGCATCGCTTAAAAGCGATTTTAAGGAAATCACAATTGTTACTCCAAATGGACAGGCAAATATATTTGTAAAGCTTGCGCATACGCCTCAAGATTTCAGTAGGGGTTTAATGTTTATAAATTATCTGCCTAAAAGACATGGGATGATTTTTCTGCATTCAAGCCCAAGTTACGACTCATTCTGGATGCATAATACTTTCATTCCATTGGATATATTATTTATCGATGAGTATGGAGAGATTTTTCAGATCTATAACGCAGCAAAACCCAGAGATGAGACCCTATTGCCTTCAAAGCAGCCATGTAAGTATATTATTGAACTGAGAGCTGGAGAAGCCTCAGCTTTAGGCATTACTGTACATAGTAAATTAATCTTAACCAACTATATTGATTAGTATTTATTCGCTTTCACTGCAGTTCCGTATACATAAACTTCAGTAAAATTAGGTTCAGTGTGTGAGTTTTCAAAGCGGATATTAATCACCGCATTTGAACCGAGATTTCGCGCTTGATTCATCATCATATTAAGAGCCTCATTTCGGGTCGTCTGAATAGCTGTATCAAAATCCTTAAGCTCTCCTCCAAATATCGACTTGATACTATTCATAAAGCCTTTAAAGGTGCTCTGTACAAAAACCGCATTGCCGGAAACTAATCCTATATGCTCTTCAATATCCATCCCCGGAAGATTCTCAAGGGTGGTAAGTACCATATCTGTCTTATCCATATGCTCTCAAAAAAGTATGTTCTCTCTTATGTTCCTCAATGGCGAAACTAATGCAAGCATTAATTTCAAAAAGCATAAGGGTCCTTTTGAGCGCTTATTTGCGCGATGCGGTTCTCAAGTCCTCATGTACATAGGGGTACACTGCGGCTTTCCGATCCTATCGCACAAATAATCATCTCAAAAATCCTCCTTATGCAGTGATCTTGCTGTAAGGATAGGCTATAAGCCGGATTCTGTTTTGGCAGCCATTAATCTTGTCTGAATGTTACCATTCAGATCATGCGACCTACCCGTGTACGAGAGCGGACAAGCCCTAAATGTACACCTACATGGTCTTGCTTCAGGTGGGGTTTACCATACGACAACTGTTGTCAATTGCCTGGTGAGCTCTTACCTCGCCATTTCACCCTTACCAGCAAGCTGGCGGTATATTTTCTGTGGCACTTTCCCTTGAGTTTCCTCAGCCAGGGATTACCTGGCACCTTTGTCCTGTGAAGTCCAGACTTTCCTCTGCTTACGCAGCAGCTGCCTGCCTATCCTTACGTCAAGTCTAACATAGTTATCATCACTCTGCCAGATTATTAATCTTAGCATCAAGCTCTTCAATGAACCGCGAAACAAATTTAATCTTAGCAAGTGTTGCTTGTGCTGCGGGGTATTGGGAAACCGCAAACGCGTTTTCTAATTCAAGCCATGCGGACTTTTCAATCCTTTCCATTGAATGTAAGAGCAGCTTTGCTCCGGCACGGTCACTTATATTATCCAGCTGTTCCCGCCATTCCATCATTTCTAGAATAGAATTATCATCAGGTTTTATAGAGTCCAGGCTATATCCGTGCATAGAAAGTAAATATTCAGCCTGGCTATTTTTCGACTTTAAGGTTTCATATGCCGCTGTGATAGCTGCTGCATAGTCAAGCGCCAACTCCATTTCTTTTGAAGTATGTCCAACAAATTTATCAGGGTGGATCTTAGCTAATTTTTGATGAAATTTACTGTCCAGTAAATCTCTATCCAAAGTGAATATCGGGGTTAAATCTAACAGATCAAAATAACTTACCTCAGCAACTGGTAAAATCTTTGAGCATGCTTGACAGAATAAATTGAGAGGCGGGTTTTTATGATTACAGAATTTGCATATCGTCATGATTTAATCGTGGAGTCCATCAGGAATAATCGATTTTGGCTTCTGAATTACTTTTGGAGCCGGGACTTCAATTTCTGATATTTCATTATCTTTAGCGTGTAGGCTGGCTTCAGGCTTACTCGAACCCTTTTGCGCAGTTACAGATTTATCACCTTCAGGTTGAGTTTTAATCTCTGGCATCTCCGCTTCTTTTGTCTGAAGAGCTGGAGGAGTCTGTTGCTTAGCCTCATCATGGTGGACTTTAATTTCAGGCGCGGATACAGCGTGCGAAGCCTCAAGTGGCTTGGTCTCATGTAGTGGCTCAGATACTGGCTTACTATGCTCTAAAGCTGTATCAGAACTTGGTTTCTGAGGATGGGCAAGCGTCGAAGTACTGGTATGTAACGCATCAGCTATTTTTCTGGTTAAAGTCTGATTTTCTTGTAGAGCTTCTTTTTTAGCCGCTGCTTCCGGTTGGTGGCGGTCTTCAATCACCGGCAATTTATTTTCTGCGATTTTAGGCTCAACAGCAACAGTATCCGGCTTATCATGACTAAATAGCTTAGCAATGCTCTGGAAAAAACCTGAGCTTGGTGCTGGGTTTGCACCTGTGTCTATTATTAATTCAGGCTTAGCCACCATAGGTTTTGGCGGCAGATTTTTAACCACTGGCTGCATAGTTGGCTGCATAGTTGGTTGCATAGTATTTACAGGTGCTAGTTCCACTCTTTGCACTTGAACAACTGGATCAGCCTTGATTACTTCCACAACCGGATTATCCTTTGGTCTCGTGCCCATACCGCTATCAAGCTCTCGTTTAATGGCTACGGTCTCAATTATATTAACCATTGTCTGATTGTTCTTACATCTAGCAATTGCTAAAGGTGTTTCTCCTTGGGCATCATAAACTCCTGTCTGAGCACCATAGGATAAAAGCAAGTTTACCATTTCCACATTGTCATGCTTGGCCGCAATTATTAATGGAGTTTCGCGATTCACATTGCGCACTTCAATGTTTGCACCATGTTCAATCAAGTATTTAACTGTAGCCAGAGAATCGGTACAGACCATTAGAAGCAATGTATGGTTTTTATCCGGAGATAGCTCGGCGATAGCTAAATATATGCGGTCACGAAGGTTAGGATAGGCATATTCTACAGCTTTCTTGTTGTTATTATCAGGTATATCCCACCTTGCACCCGAACGGAGAAGTAGGGAAATAAGGTTTATATTCTCCCGAACCACTGCTATATGTAAAGCAGTTTGCCCAATAGCATTTTGCTTATTAAGATCAGCCCCTTTGACAATCAAATAGCTGGCAGCCTGATCATTGTTATACCAAGCCGCAGTCATAAGCGGCGTGAACCCGGTGTCCAGAGTTCTTGCATTGATATCTGCGCCTCTTTCTAAAAGCGTTGAAATAGCTCCGATATCTTTTTTTTCTATAGCCGTGAAAAGAAGTGATGAATATTCTTTCTGATATAGAATTTTGGGAATATGCGCGTTTTCCTCATTAGGCTTTTTATCACGATAGAATTTTTCCGGAATATGGTCACGATAATCATACACTTTGCGAGCCGTAGGCCGTTTTGGTACAAAAAGCGGATTGAGTTTGGTCTGCTCTGTAATAATCTCTGCAAGCGTTTCTCCTGGCGGGATAATGCGCTCGCTCTCTGCTAATGGCGCCTTTAGTTCAACAGGATTTATAGGTTTCTCTACTTTCTTATGAGGTCTAGAGTATCTCTTGCGTGACCTGCTAGGCTCGCCTTTTGAAGCATTCGACTCCTCCAAAGGCATTGAGCACGCTTCTTCTGAATTTATATCTGGTACGGGCTTAATATCATCCCATTTCTCACCTTTAGTAAAGAAGCCATGATCAAAGTTATCTGCGGCATGTGATGATGAGGCTGTTGAAATCAGCAATAGAGTGCAAAATAATATCTGAAATTGTATTTTATTCATCTTGCGGAATCAGTTTTTTGATCTCCTTCTGAACTATATTATTAACAATCCCTGGAAGATTTTTATTGAGCCAATCACTAAGCTGTGGCTTTAAAAGGTCAATAATAATATCTTCAACTTTATTTCCATTTTTAAGTGGCAATGAATCAATCTCATTTCGTTCTGCCAGGCGAATAATGTGTTTTAATGCCTCCCTTGATTCCTGCGCTACTTTATTATCTATAAGTGCATCATTCTGGTTGGCTGCCTGTTTCTCAGAAGGGTAGTCAGCCATCGATTGCTGAGCTGGTTTTTTTATGGAAGCACCATCTGCAATTTTCATGGTCAGATCTAAAACATCAGTATTTGGCGATCTCCCTGTAATCACACCCTTAATATTATTAAGGATATCATCAAGAGCCTCATCATTAGCGTCTTTTGTCAGGGCAGTGTTACTAGCATTCATAGTCTATACATCTAGTTGTCTATAATCTTTTTATCAGCACAAAAAATATTAGTCTAGATAAATCGTTTTTATAGTCCAATTATAGTCGGCTTTCACTAAAGTTCATCATATACTTCAATTGGTTTTACAAGGTCCGATTGATCAGTTGAACTTGTATGTAAAGCCTCAGTAGTGTTTAAATCTGCTTTTGTGAGATTGATTTTCTCTTGCACAGCATTTAGAATAGCTCGAGCGGCGTTATTTTCTGGATTGATTTCTATAGCTTTTTCACTTGCTGCTTTTGCCTTATCATTTTCTTCTTGTCGACTATACATGAGTCCAAGTCCCATGTAAGCAATATCATACTCCGGATCAATTTCTATAGCTTTTTTAAACGTATTTTGTGCTAAATCAAATTTTCTATGTTCTAAATAGGCAAACCCAAGATCAAAATACGTTCCTAGAAGACTGGGATCAAGCTGTATAACTGTGATTAGCTCTGTTTCTGCTTCATCGAGTTTGCCTTGCTCTCTATATAAACTCCCTAGGCCAGCGTGAGCACCGGTGTTTGTATTATCTTTCTTTATAGCTTCAGCGAACTCTGATTCTGCAATATCATGCTTTTGTTGTACCGTATATATTGACTCAAGAGCCAAATAAGCACCGACGCTTTTAGGACTAACCTTTAAAATATTTTTAAACTCTGATTCTGCTGAATCGTATTTTTCCTGTACCTTATATGTTATTGCAAGGTCTAAATAAGCTGGAATAAAGTTAAGGTCAAGCTCAATAACTTTTTTGAACTCAACTTCAGCTAAATCAACTTTCGCATGTAATAAATATGTGGACCCGAGCTCATAATGAGTCAAAGCGCATTCTTGATCAAGCTCTATGACTTTTTTAAATTCTGCTTCTGCTAAATCAAATTTCCTTTCATCTCTAAATGAGTACCCTTTATTCATACCAATTATATTACTGTTACTGCTTTGTAAAATAAAGCGATCTATTGCAGCTTCGTAAATATATGACCATTGAGACATTTCCTTACCCTAATATGAATATTCGGCGTTAGTATAAGGCAAATAAAATCATAGTCCAAGTGAAAAATAATGAATGGTTCATAATGAGCGCTTAGGCTTGAATTTGCTCCTGCTATCAGCCCGGGTATTGAATTGTCTTAATTAGAGTGATATAAGTAAAACACGAACTCCCATTATTAACTTAGTGCTTAGATATATTTCATCACTTATTCGCTCTTTAAAGTCAGCAATGCTCGGCTTGCCGCTTATCGTTGTTGCCATTTTTCTTTGCATTGCTGTGCTGACCTACAATAAACTTGATCCATCTTTAAACCGTTCAACCAATATTGAGGTTCAGAATGCCGCAGGGCGGTATGGCGCTTTTGTTGCTGATCCAATGCTTCAGTCCCTTGGTTTTGCAATACTTATTCCCATTGCTTTTCTTACCATTACCGGGTTAAGAGTATTCACTGGTAAGAGAAATTCACTTCTGTCGCTGCGCATAGCTGCTACACTTTTTGCAACGCTTATGCTGGCTGTATTGCTTGCATATTTTGATGGAGAAAACAGTTATGCCATAAATGGCCTAGGCGGATATATTGGTTTTTTTCTCAAAAGCGAAATTGCTTTGAGATTTGATCTCAATAAAGCAATACTTCCTGTTCCACTAATTTTATTGCCACTCGCCTTTTATAGTCTGGGATTTGGGTTGCGTGAGTTATTAAAGTTTTACAAAGCTGTTCATTTCTGCACCCTACTCCTTGTCGGAGTAATATCATGGGGAGCAAAACTATTGTATGCTTTCATTTTCCGGCTTTCAGCCAGAGTTTCGCGCGATGAGATTGAAACAAGGGAGTACCCTGAGATGCCTCAGGCAAAAACAATAGTGGAGATTGTCAATAAGCCTAAGCCGAGTGAAACCAGGGCATTACATCAGTCCAAGCTCAAACTAGATCCTCAAGAATTTGAATTGCCCTCTGCAAACCTACTTAAAGAAATTACAGATAAAAATAAAAAATCCAGTGTAAATGAAGGAGCGCTTAGCCAGAATTCAAAAGTCCTGCATAAAGTGCTGGATGATTTTGGCGTCAAAGGAAACATGATTAAAATCCACCCGGGTCCAGTGGTAACCCTTTATGAATTTGAGCCTGCTGCAGGCACTAAATCCTCTCGCGTCATTGGGCTTGCCGACGATATTGCCCGTTCGATGAGTGCGGTTTCAGCCAGAATCGCAGTCTTATCCGGAAAGAACACTCTGGGTATTGAGTTGCCTAATTCGCATCGCGAAGTAGTCTACCTTAGGGAGCTTTTAGAATCCAAGATTTATCAGACCTGTGAAGACAAGCTCCCACTGATTCTAGGGAAGAGTATTGCTGGAGATCCAATTATCGCTGATCTTTCTAAAATGCCGCACCTACTTGTAGCTGGAACCACTGGATCTGGTAAATCCGTTGCCATTAATACTATGATTCTATCACTGCTTTACAAACATCCTCCTGCGCAGTGTCGCTTTATTATGATAGACCCAAAAATGCTTGAACTTTCAGTTTATGATGGCATCCCACATCTCCTTGCTCCAGTTGTAACTGAGCCTAAGAAAGCAGTAGCCGCATTGAAATGGGTAGTGAAGGAAATGGAAAATCGATACCGATCAATGTCAATGCTTGGGGTACGGAATATTGATGGCTATAATAAAGCTCTGCATGAAGCTCTGAGAACAAGACAGAAGTTTGAAAAGCAGGTGCAGGTAGGTTTTGACGCTGAAACCGGCCAGCCTAAATTTGAAACTATCGCTATGGATACCAAACCGTTGCCATTTATTGTGGTTATTGTTGACGAGATGGCGGATCTCATGCTGGTTGCAGGCAAGGATATTGAAGGGTCAATTCAACGCCTGGCACAAATGGCACGCGCTGCGGGAATCCACTTGATCATGGCCACACAACGGCCTTCGGTCGATGTTATAACCGGAGTTATTAAAGCGAATTTTCCTACTCGTATCAGCTTCCAGGTTACTTCTAAGATAGATAGCCGTACGATCTTAGGAGAGCAAGGAGCCGAACAGCTTCTTGGCATGGGTGATATGCTTTATATGCGAGGTGGTGGCCGCATTGAAAGAGTACACGGCCCATATGTTGATGACCGCGAAGTTGAGAGCATCGCTAATTTCCTTAAGCTACAAGGTGTTCCAGAATACGTGCATACTATAACTCAAGTCACAGAAGAAGAGGGAGGAGACTTAGAAGGCAGTTTTGGGGACTCGGGTGATGATCTTTACAATCAGGCAGTACAGATTATTCTCAAGGATCGTAAAGCTTCTACCAGCTATATACAGAGATGTTTGCGAATCGGGTACAACCGTGCTGCGACTATCATTGAACGAATGGAGCGTGAAGGTATAGTTAGCGCCCCTAATCATTCCGGCAAACGCGATGTCCTGCTTGGAGATAACCAGAAGGGATAGATGCTAATTCAAGACAGCCAAGAACTTGCTAAGTTATGCAACCAGGTTTCTAAAGCCAAATATTTAGCTTTAGACACCGAATTCATGCGTACAGATACCTATTTCCCTAAACTCAGCCTTATTCAAATTTCTAATGGAGATCTAACCTTTGCAGTTGATATGCTCGAGGACTTAGATGTAACGCCACTAGATATAATTTTGCAGAACCCTGATATTGTAAAAGTAATCCATTCAGCTCGGCAAGATATGGAGGTGCTCTATAATAAATTTGGCCACTTGCCTAAGAATGTTTTTGATACCCAGATTGCCTGTCAGTTTTTGGGTTTCCATAACCCGCCAGGATATGAGACTATTATTGACCATTTCCTGAACATTAAGGTTAATAAGAAACTCCAGTTTTCAAACTGGCTTAAACGACCACTTTCTAATTCAAGTCTTTTATATGCCCTTAATGATGTTAAGCACCTGTTTGAAGCCTATCAACATATCTGCGATGAATTGAAGGCTTTGAAGCGCTATGAATGGGTAGTCGAAGAATGCAGATTCCTTGAGAACAATACTAATTTCATACACACCAGTACTGAGCTTTTACATAAATTTCAGACTTATTTTTATACTGAGGAACAGTTTGCCAAATGCCTGGTCTTATTGCGCTGGCGCGAGCAAATTGCAATCGCGCGCGATATGATCAGACGAAGAGTATTATCCGATGAAGCTATTGTCCTTTTTGTCAAACGACATGTATTTCCCCACTATATAAAAAAATATCTGTCACAGGATGAGATTGCGGGGCTAAAATCAAAGGTAGATAGCTTTGCTCCATCCGCAGAGGATCAAAAGCTAATCGCTGAGGTTCTTAAGCATAAATCCCTCAGATCCCTGCCTAAAGGTGAAATGTTCAGAATGCTTCAGGAATTGCTAGCGTCTATTAGCAATAAAAAGAATATTGCTGCAAGCATCATTGCTTCTTCTGATGAGATAGCTCGGCTCGCTTCTTATAACGATGAAAACATACGTTGTTTTTCCGGCTGGAGATTCGAGATTTTTGGGCGCGAAGCCCTAGAACTTAGGGATAGTAAATCTGATGCTACAGGTTTGTAGCCTGTAGTATTAATGCTATACACTAAATAATTTTATTACAAACACTAACCAACTCTTGCCAACTGCTTATAATATATCGTAAGTTAACTTTGTTAATCCTAAAAACTGAGGAAAAAGACATGAAGAATTATTTAAGAGTTGCAGGCATTTTAATGCTCCCTATGCTACTAAGCGGATGTAATACTGTAGAAGGTTTCGCAAAAGACCTGCAATGGGGCGGAACTAAAATTGAAGATACGGTAAAGGGCCATAAAACCGAGGAAGCAAAGCCAGAAGAGAAAAAAGCTCCTGTAAAGAAAAAGTCCAAAGCTAAACAGAAGCAAGTACTATTAGAAGACAATAACTAGCATCAATAGCTATTCAACAGGGAAGTTAAAATGGTCTTCTGGCGTGCGGGTGAAGGGTTCTCCTTTTAGTGAGTAATGCCACCATTCACGCCAATAGTTCTCAAAACCATGCTTCTCCATTATAGTTTTGAGCAGCGACCGATTGTCTTTTGCAGTCTCAGAAATACCTTCGAAAGCGGTATTTGAGCGCTCACCCAGGAAGTCGAATCGCTCCCCCATATCAAGTTCTTTGCCTTTCGCTAGGTCTATAATGGTGAGATCAACAGCGCTGCCTCGGCTATGCGCAGAACGGCGAGCTATATAACCGTTAAACAGATCTACTTTATTTTTAAAGTCAGGATAATAAACTGCCTGGTTTTCTATATCCGTAGGATCATTTGCCCATTCCCAAAAATCCTCTACTGCCATTTGTGGGCGATATCCATCAAAAACTTTGAGACTATAGCCCATGGGTTTTAATTCTTTTTGAACTTCCCTTAGGGCTAATGCAGCCTCATGTGTGAGTATTATAACATCTCTGTTATATCCCTTAACCGGTCGCCCCATAAAATTATCATTTTTTGCATATTTTACATCCTGTACAATAGTGGGATCAATGTCAGAAAGGTAAAAAAAACCATTTGGTAGACGAGATTGCATTTGTAAAGTTGATGAACTATTTGCCATAACCACACCTCCTAAAAGAATCAAAAGTAAAACAAGTACCCGTTTGTAGACGTAATTATATCTTATAAAAAGAGCCATGAAAAGGAAATAGGTGACCCAACTGGTAAGAAGAAATATATAGAGGTAGTTAAAGCCAATGAGTAAAAACCAAAGTATAGCGCTAATCAGACCCAAGACTTCCAGAACTGTGTAAATAATATCGGTTTTAGCCCCGCAATAGTTGCAGTGAAAACCAGTTGAAAACCAGCTCAGAAAAGGAAGGTACTCATAGAATTTTAAGGGATGGCTGCAAGTTGAACAGTGAGGCCGGCTTCCTTTCAGGGTTTTCAACCCATTGATCGGCTTTCCTAAAGGGATGCGGAAAAAAGCAGTGGTCGCATAATTCCCAAACATCAGGCCAAAAAAAGCAGCTAGGAGAATTCCAAAAACCATTTCCATCTAGGCAGCCTTTTTCCTCACAATTTGCATTTTATCTAACACAATTCTCAAAGCGCTCACCAGTTCATCTGCCATAGCTTGAGTATGCATAGGAGTTGGAGTTATGCGAAGCCGCTCAGTACCTCGTGGCACAGTGGGAAAATTAATCGGCTGAATATAAATTCCGTAATCCCGCAACAGAGTATCGCCAATGTTCTGACATTTGATTGCATCGCCAACTATTACCGGAATGATATGCGCATTGTTCGGTATGTAAGCGATCCCTGCTCTATCTAGTTTAGCTTTGACTATATGCACCATGTGATGCAGTTGTTGCCTCTCTTCTTCGCTCGCTTTCAGATGCTTAACGCTGGTCAGTGCTGCATTGCAAATGCCCGGAGGCAGCGAGGTTGTAAAAATAAAACCTGGGGCATAACTTCGGATAGCATCAACCACTTCCTTTGATCCCGTTATATATCCGCCAATAACCCCAAAGGCTTTGGCAAGGGTCCCCTGAATAATATCGATTCTCTTCTCAATGCCCAGATGATTGGCTACACCAGCCCCTCCCTTCCCATAAAGGCCAACAGAATGCACCTCATCAATATAGGTCATAGCATTATATTTGTCTGCCAGATCGCAAATTTCTTTTATGGGAGCAGCATCACCGGTCATAGAATATATAGATTCAAATATAATGATCTTTGGCCTTTCCGAGGGATATTGCTGCAAAAGCTCTTCTAAGTGCTTCAAATCTGAGTGCCTAAACACCTGCCTTTCCGATTTGCCATCTTTAATTCCGTGAATCATTGAAGCGTGGTTCAACTCATCAGAGAACATTACAATGTCAGGGATAATTTTAGCAAGCGTGCTTAAGGTCGCCTGATTTGAGACATACCCCGAGGTGAATACCAGAGCGGCCTCTTTATTATGAAGGTCGGCAAGCTCGCCTTCAAGCCTGACAATTGGAGAGTTGTTTCCGGAAATGTTCCGTGTACCACCTGAACCCACGCCCATATCTTTTGTCGCACTAATCATGGCTTCAATAACTTTGGGGTGGTGGCTCATACCCAAATAGTCATTGCTACACCAGACAGTCACATCGCGACCAAATCTAGGGCTATAAGCTATAGGTATCCGGTCATGCGAATATTGCAGCTCTGTAAATATACGATACCGCCCCTCAGTTTTTACACGGTCTACGGCTGTCTGAAAAATGTTTCTGTAATCAATCATTAAACAAATAAAATAAAAAAGCTGCTATGGCATCATAGCAGCTTGGTATTGAAAAATATATCAAAAATCCTAAGCTTTGCCTTTTGCTAATTTTTTAGATACAAGCTCTCTGGCAACAATAACAATTGAGACCAAAAGTGATAACGCATATCCATGGCAGGGATCAACAAACCCAAATGGCTCAAGGTGCTCAGTGTGCATATGACTACCGGCAAATAAGCCGATAACGCTTAAGATGGCAATTGATGCACTTAAAGGCAACCTAGCATTGCTTAACCCTAAAGAGAATGCGGTTAATGCGATCAAGATAAGCGGTGCAAAATGTAAAATTTCAAAAGGACAGATGTGCATATTT
>Ga0206948_1037_pt1 | contig 36782 bp, 34 predicted proteins | sample Alteio_BWOrgHeat_FD_153236 | JGI IMG/M metagenome (GOLD analysis project Ga0206948, IMG submission 153236) | Enriched cells from forest soil in Barre Woods Harvard Forest LTER site, Petersham, Massachusetts, United States -... | ecosystem: Environmental > Terrestrial > Soil > Temperate forest > O... | reverse complement strand
TTCTATATTATGCGAGTATTATTTTAATAATATGATTTATCATTATCATCACAAAAATAATTTATGGATTATGACATCTTATCCAAAAAATTGATTTTAAAATTGATTTTTAAATGAATCTTGCATACAATAAATAGAATATTGACCCGCAAATGGAAATTTTTTCTAATCATTGTCATGATTTTAGGCCAAATATTACATATTTAGCCATTGGGGCAGCATACAGCGAATCGGGTGGTATGCAACAATATCCACCATTTTTAAAAAAACTAATATCAGAGCATCCACAATTTAATTACCAGATCATTTTGATAGATCCATTGATGGAAAATCCTCCAAAAATCGTTGAATATTTACCCGTCAAAAAATATGATGTCAACTGGTATGGCAATGATAATATTAATTTACATGTTATCAGACAATATTTTTCCTACAATTCGATATTTGATCCTAACAATAATGACCCCGTGAGCAAAAATTTTTTATTTGGTCTAATAGAAAGAACAATGACATCAAAATATGAAAACCCGACAAATACTTATTTGCTATTTGTTCATGATTTTAGTGGTTATCGTGTTGATAAACTTGCCGATTTTATTTGGGATTGTTACCAAAAAACAAATGAAACGTTAAAATACATATACCAAAAAAATGTTTTAATTGATCTTAACAATAAAATTGATTCATCCTGTTTTCCCGATATGGAAAATTTATTATTCCATCCACAATTGATTTTAGATACAATCGGTACATATGAAATTTTTAATCCATTTTTTTTGGGCGATGATGAAATTTATACATTAAGTGTCCAAAATTATAAAAACCCTGGTATCAAAATTTTATTGACACATGCACTAATATACCGTTTGAACAATTTTGTCCGGGACATTATACCATTATATCGCCAAATACGGATGGCATTGGAAGACACCATGCCATATTTTCCAACATTAATATGCAACGATCTGACCAAAATTTTGGTCAAAGATTTGGATACCAAAAATTTCCAAAATAATATTTTTGTTGTACATTCAACCATTAATAAAATAACCAGTAATATGTTTGAATATTTGAAATCACTAACCGGCTATCTTGATTTGTTCAAATGCCGGAACATGCGGAAAGAAATTTTTGGTGAATTTGAAGTTTTTTGTATGGTTATACCATTTATTAATCATTATGATACATTAACAATTTTTAGACAATGCCAAAAAAAATTAGAAATATTTTTGGCCGAGACAAATCCAGCAGAATTTTTTGGTGAATTGAGTGATTATACCGTCCAATATGTTATGAAACATGGCAAACTTCCGTTATTTTTAAAACTATTGTTACAAGATGATAATAAAGAATGTGTTAATGATATTTCTGTCGTCATGGAATTTTAAATTGCAATTTTAAATTACAGTCTATTTTTTCTTTGTTTTGGATATTTTTTTGCTAGTTTTTGATCCGGAAATTTTCTTTTTAACAGGTTTGTTACTTTGGCGTTCATCTTCTTCCAGAGCATCAACCACTTTTTTTTGTGATTTGAGTCTTTTGACCAGGTTGTCCCGTTTGATAAGTAGAGCATCCATTCTTTTTTGTGCCTGTTTTAGTTGGGTTGGTTTAATATTTTTTTGTTCAAGAAGAACTTTAAGATTTTTTACCTCTTTGATAAGAATTTTGGCTTCATCTTCTATTTTTTTAAGTTTAAGTTGTTCCTTAATAAGATTGGTTGCAGTTCCTTTAGCTTTTTTTAAAAGACTTTCGTCAATTTTTTTTAAACCATAATATCGGATTTGGTTTGTTTGAACGCAGTATTCCGGCGTTCCCCTAATTTTTCCTTTTGGTATCCGACCTATACCACAATACATATTTTCTCCCATTATATTAAATTGGTTAGATAATCTTTTTTTGTTTGATATTTTGGTAATGTTTATTACTAAAATATCAAATTGTATTAAAATTTAATTAAATTAAATTTACTCTTCCTCCTCTTCTTCAGATTCTACTTTCTTTTTCTTTGGAGCTACTTTTTTAGCCGGAGCTTGAGTTTTAGCTTTACCTTTGGCTGGAGTTTTTTTGGCAGATGATTTCGAACCAGTTGCCTTTTTCTTTTGCTTATTCCATTCCGCAGCCGCAAGCTTCATATATTCTTTGTTTGGTTTTCCAGGATTAAGTTCGCGTTGTCTTGGAATTTCTTTTTTAATGAATTTTTGGTAATCCGAATTAGGTTTTGTTGTTTTGCTACCAGTTTTTCCTTTGGCAACAGGTTTTTTAGCAGTTTTACTTTTGCCTTTAGGTTTATCATCAGCATCATCATCATCATCATCTTCCACTTCTTCAGATTCATCGGATTCATCTTTAGAAGCTTTGCCTTTACCTTTGGCTGAAGCTTTTTTTGCTGGAGCTTTTTTACCAGCAGGTTTCTTAGCCCCTTTAGTAGGAGGTTCATCGTCATCCTCATCGCCATCTTCATCAGTAATTTCTTCCTCTTCATTATCAGATTCTCCTGATTCTGATGCTTTACCTTTTTTTGCTGGGGGTTTTTTACCAGCAGCCTTTCCTCTGCCTTTAGGAACTTCCACAGATTCTTCTTCTTCCTCTGATACATCCTTAGGTTTACCCTTGACAACTTTTTTAGGTGGAGCATCATCCTCAGAAACGAGTTCTGATTCGGTATCTTCAGTGTCTTTGGGTAAGGCTTTGGCAGGAGCTTTGGTTTTTTTAGTGGACATGTTGTAATGATAAATTATATGATCTTTTATTTATATCACTTATTGATCAGGCATTATTTTTATCAATTTTTTTGTAATTTATATTATTTAGACTTAAATAACCAAAATCATAATGAATACTATAATAATGTGTTTGTATACATTATACCATAATAATGTGATTAATTTGTTATTACATATTATGAGTATTTAATGTTGGTATTTAATTATAAACTGGAAAAATATGTCAAAAAAAAATTGATACCAAAATTATTGATAAATCCGGACAAATATACAATCAAAGGTAGTTTCAGCAGAAGAACACCATATGTCACCGATATAGATATTGTCACAGATGTTTATCCAGAAATTAATGAAAATAATATATATGCCGAACTTGTCAAATTAATTGAGCGAACCAATCAGGATAAAACAATTATATTAATTTTTATAACATGTGGTGTTGATGAAAGATTTAAAATTAATAATGGTTCGTTGGAGGACCTGGCCAGAATTAGAGGATTGTTGGCAGGTGATGATGGTGAACAATTTGATGCAATTATTAAAAAATATCCGGATGATATCGATAAAAAAATTTTTTACATAAATGAGATCATATGGAAATATTATAAGTTGCGTTGGAAACCACTGGAAGTTTTGAATAATCGAAAAAATCTTGGGCAGGGTCTAGTAGTAAAATTTACAGATATTGTAAAGAAAAATATTATGTTATTGCTACAATATTACGTAAAAATTGGTATGTATCCAATTGGCATTGATGTTGTTGTTAATTATAAACCAATGGATGTTGTTGGTACCTATTATAGTTCGGTCACGGATTATCAAATCAAACTGGCCAATTATGCCAAAGACTATTATTATATGTTATTTCCTTTGCGGGCCTATTTTAGAAATAACAATAAGAAAATTTATCAAGAATTGGAAGAATTGATCGAAAAAAAATTTGGATTGTATAAACAACTCATGGTAAGAATTGATACATATCATATTTTGTATGATACCAAACATCTTGATATCCAAACAGCAACTGCTATTGTAATAAGTATCATAAAAGATATTAAATATTTACCTGATGTCAATACCAATACTATTACAAAAATTAAAGAAGTTGCACAAGATAATCCACCCAATGCTAAAATGAAAGAATGGAATATTTTGCTTAGGGTATTATATGATGATATTAATATGGCAGCCAGTATTGCCGCCAAAGAATATTTTTTTAAATATTTAAATTTGCTTCCAGAAAATTTGAGGAAAAAATATTATTTGGCGGATGAAGTGATTTAAAAAATTATAATAAGATATTATAATACTGGAAAATGCAACAAAAATTCGTATTTGACATAAATTATCGTGCTAAAGCATGTATTTTAGGAGCAATGATAGCCGATTCTCTTGGTTCAACATTGGAATTTAATAATTCAACTAATGCTAAAGAAATATTAAAAAAATTTAAAAATTTTGAAAATGGTCTGGTTGGTCAGGGTCCATTTAGTTTATTGCCTGGTCAATTTACGGATGATTCAGAAATGGCACTTGCGATTATGTCTGTAATAGCTGCTCATGGTAAATATGACCAAAAAATGGTAGCGCAAGCATATCATCAATGGTATTTATCACATCCTTTTGATATTGGTGGGACAACTGCAAATGCAATCAAGGAAACAAATGTTAATAATATGATAAAAGCAGCTGCCAATCTAAATAATAATTCAATGAGTAATGGATTTTTGATGCGCCAATTTGGTATTGTTGGGATGTATCACAATAAATCCCACAAAGAATTATTAACCGCATTAAAAAATGATGTTATACTAACACATAGTCATCCTGAAATATTGCATATAGCAATATTTTATGGAACATTACTTTGGTTAGCCATCCAAGGAAAACCTTCTATGGATATTTATAATTTTGGCAAAAAAAATTTTACCCATTGCCCATTAATTGTGGCCATATATGATGCAATTGATAATAATAAAGAATCATTTATTTGTTACTACAACAAATATTCATTATCAGAAGCAGATTCATTTATGTCCGGTTTTGTTGGTTATGCATTATGGATGTTGCTCCTCTGCATTAAATATCATACTAACTATCGTGATGCTGTTATAGAGGTTGTTGGATATGGTGGAGATACAGATACTAATGCATGTATTGTCGGTGCCGTTATGGCTGCATTATATCCTAATACAATTCCCGTAATATGGATTAATGATTTGTTTAATTGTCAAGCGACGGCCCGGTATAATAATTATTCATTTGCAAATCCAAAAGTATGGAAACATTGGCTTCCATAATTTAAAAATCATCATGATCCACATGATTTTTTACATAAACATTTTTTTTCATAATTTTTAACATTTATGCATAAATCTTTTTCCGGATTTTTGACATTGATATTTCTAATGATACCAAGCGCCCCAACTATGTACCGTTTTGGTACTTCAATAAAAAGAGATATCACATTAGTGGGTACCGGTTCGCCAATATAAGAATTTCTGATGGGGATACCGGCACAAATCAATGCCACAATGGGTATTCTAATGGTTCCGGGTGTTCCTGTTACCGCTTCTATATTGAATATTTGCAGAACCTGGCCTTCATGATATTTAATCTTCAATGAATCCAAATTTTCACGAAATTGTTGCAATTGTTCTTCATAGGTTGGATTGGATGGTGCATTCGGATCGGCCGGGCCAACAGTGATGGTAACAAAATTATCACCACTTTCTATTTTCTGAATAAATAATCCCACAACATTTACAATGACCGAATCTGCGGTTTTTTTAATATTTGCTGTTAGAATACAGGCCAGATTTTTATCCGAAACAATAAATGTGAATTGTTTGCGTGTAATAACTTTGTATGACATTGGAACTATATTTAAATATGATAATTAAAATAGGTGTGGAAGGAATATTATGACCAAAATAAATATTGAATAATTAATAATCATATCAATTATTCAACAAATATAACAAACACTCATTTTATTATGGTAGATAATACATTATTTTCATTATTATTCAAACAATAGCGCATGACAATCACAACTATTCTTGATTCAATCGCAGTTGGTGTTCGTTTCATTAAATTGCTAATTTCTTTTAATGATTTTTTTCCTATCATCAAATTAAATAAATATTTTTCTTCTTCATTGGTCCATTTTTTGCCACGATTTGGCATATGTGTTTCTTTAACTCCAATAATATCATTTGTAACAATTTTATCAGTGTTAATTAAATTGGATTGTGTCATTGGCTTAATGATAGGTTCATTAATTGGTTCAGCGATGGTTTCATTAATTGGTTCTATAATTTGTTCTATAATTGGTTCTATAATTGGATCAATTTTGGTATCATTGGATGGTTCATTATTTGGTTCAATATTAATTCCATTCGATGTGTTATCATTGGTCGGCTCAATAATTATATCACTTGATGGTTCTAGATTGGTTTGAATAAATGATTCTATGTTGTCCACCTCTCGGGGGATTAACTTGGGCAAGGTATCATCGGTGATTTTATCGATTGGACTAATTTTTTCCACATTTTTTGGTATAGATTTGATTTTTTTTGTCGGGATAAAATTATTGTTGATATCGCTGGTCGCATAACAATTACTTATAAAATGCGTATTCCGGCCACATTTGGTGCAAACATTTTGTGCGGACCATATTTCTTTTTGTATTAATTGTTTTTCGTCTGGTGTTAGATATTGCGTTATGTAAGCGCCACCCCTAACATTATCTATACCATAGATGCTCATATATTGCTTCGTGTATTTATCTTCATCGAACTCATCACAGTTATAAATTATATTTAACAGTAGAATCGGTGGATATATTTTTGTCCATAATGAACCCTTACCGTTTTGGTGCTCTTTATATCTCTCTGTAATTGGCTTTGATGTTTTACCGACATAATATTTATTTTCGACTAGCTTTAATATATATACAACAACCATTGTAAATATTTATATGTGTATAATATATTTGTATTTTCCAAGCGCAATCTTTTTCAATTTTTTTATCAAAATCCAATTATAAAAAAGTATAAATGGTTTATGGATGATAAAGGTTATATACAGTCTACTATTGATGATAAAACCGTATGCATGCATCGGTATATTCTTTTAATTTCGCATCAATTGGATAAGTTATAAAACCTGAAAATGCTGCACTGTTTATCCAATCAGTATGGCCTGCCAAAGTATTTAACAATTGGTCAGTTTGTGCATCCATATTTTGATACTACTTTTTGCTAGCAAATAAATTGGGATGCATTTGAACATTTCCAATAAATGCGTGGTTTCATGACACCTAATATTTATTTTTGTTTATTCAATGACAAAATCAGATCTCGAGCTACTTTCGTATTGGAAACTTCAATTCTAACTAAAGGTTGATTTTTTTCTTTGCCGAAATTAAATAAATTATGAAAATAATCAAAATAACATCCTAGGATGTATTTATGGGATTGTATTTTGATGGTATCATAAAAATTGGATAAAACAATTTCGATATCAGTTGGAATATTATTTATAATATATTGATGTAATTTGCCCATTGTGATTAAATAATAATATTCATTCATATATTCAATAATGATTTATTATCAATTTTTTATTGATGATAATTCATTATTTTAAATTTTCGGTATATTCTTTCAGTTTCTCGTCAATTGGATAAGTCATCAAACGTGAAAATGCTACACCGTTTACCCAACCAGAATGGCCAGTCAAAGTATTTACTGATTGGCCCGTTTGTACATCCCATATTTTGATACTATGATCCCTACTGCCCGATACAATTTGCAAATTATCTGGTGAAAATGCCACACTATATACCGTGTTGGTATGCCCAGTCAAAGTATTTAATAATTGGCCTGTTTGTATATCCCATATTTTGATATTATCATCATAACTACCTGATATAATTTTCAAATTATCTGGTGAAAATGCTATACTATATACTGTATTGGTATGCCCAGTCAAAGTATTTAATAATTGGCCTGTTTGCACATCCCATATTTTGATTTTATTATCAGAACTACCCGATGCAATTTTTAAATTATCCGGTGAAAATGCTACACTATTTACTATATTGGTATGTCCAATCAAAGTATTTAATAATTGGCCTGAACGCGCATCCCATATTTTGATACGATGATCAAAACTACCCGATACAATTTTCAAATTATCCGGTGAAAATGCTACACTATATACTTGATTGGTATGTCCAGTCAAAGTATTTAATAATCGGCCAGAACGTGCATTCCATATTTTGATACAATGATCATCACTACCAGATGCAATCCTCAAATTATCTGGCGAAAATGCCACACTATATACCCAATCAGTATGGCCATTCAAAGTATTTAACAATTGGCCAGTTTGCACATCCCATATTTTGATACTATGATCATCACTGCCCGATGCAATTCTCGAATTATCTGATGAAAATGTTACGCTATATATTGTATTGGTGTGGTCTTTCAAAGTATTTAATAATTGGCCGGTATGTGCATTCCATATTTTGATACTATGATCACTACTACCCGATGCAATCAAATAATCTGCAAATTGCAGTTCATTAATAAATTCCAATGAAAAATTATTCAAATCGTAATCTAATGGTATATTCTTTTTTATTGTCAACATTAAATGTCTATCATTGATAATTGGTTTAGTCGGCGAATCAAATTCATCAACCACTTCCATAAATAAATCAAAATCTTCAGCCGGAATTGTAATATCATACAAAAGTTTAACATCATTTTCCAAACAAAAAAATCTCCTACATTTGAACATTTCTAATAGATACTTGGTTTCATGACACCTAATATTTATTTTTTGTTTATTCAATGACAAAATCAGATCTCGAGCTGCTTTCGTATTTGAAACTTCAATTCTAACTGAAGGTTGATTTTTTTCTTTGCCAAAATTAAATAAATTATGAAAATAATCAAAATAACATCCTAAAATGCATTTATGGGATTGTATTTTGATGGTATCATAAGAATTAAATAAAACAATTTCAATATCGGTTGGAATATTTTTCATGATGTATTGACATAATTTGCCCATTGTGATTTTGTAATAATAATATTCATTCATATATTCAATAATGATTTATTATCAATTTTTTATTGCTGATAAATTATTATTTTAATTTTTCGATGTATTCTTTTAATTTCGCATCGTTTGGATGAGTTATCAAACCTGAAAATGATACATTGTTTACATAATCAGTATGTTCAGTAAAAGTATTTAGTAATTGGCCAGAATGCGCATCCCATATTTTGATACTACAATCATCACCACCCGATGCAATTTTCAAATTATCTGGTGAAAATGCTATACTTATTACCCAATTGGTGTGGCCGTTCAGCATGTTCAATAATTGGCCCGTATGTGCATTCCATATTTTGATACTAAAATCATTACTATTCGATGCGATTCTCAAATTATCTGGCGAAAATGCCACATTATATATCGTAAAGGTATGCCTACTCAAAGTATTTAATAATTGGCCCGTATGTACATCACATATTTTGATACTATCATCACTACCCGATACAATTCTCAAATTATTAGGAGAAAATGCTACACTACGTACCCTATTGGTGTGGCAATTCAATGTATTTAATAATTGGCCCAAATGCGCATCCCATATTTTGATACTATGATCATCACTACCCGATGTAATTCTCAAATTATCAGGCGAAAATGCTACACTTCTTACCCTATCGGTATGTCCGTTCAATGTATTTAACAATTGACCAGACTGTGCATCCCATATTTTGATACTATGATCGCTACTACCCGATGTAATTCTCAAATTATCAGGCGAAAATGCTACACTTTTTACACAATTAGTATGTCCATTCAATGTATTTAACAATAGGCCCGTTTGCACATCCCATATTTTGATACTTTGATCGTCACTACCTGATGCAATTCTCAAATTATCAGGTGAAAATGCCACACTATTTACACCACTGATATGGCCAACCAATGTATTCAATAATTTGCCGGTATACGTATTCCATATCTTGATGCTACAATCATTACTACCCGATACAATTAAATAATCATTAAACTGTAGTTCATTAATAAATTCCAATGAAAAATTATTCAAATCATAATCTAATGGTATATTTTTTTTTATTGTATACATTAACTGTCTATCATTGATAATCGACTTGGCTGGCAAATCAAATTCATCAACCACTTCCATAAATAAATCAAAATCTTCTGGTACAACTATAATATCATACAAAAGATTAACATCATTCTCCAAACAAAAAAATCTTCTACATTTAAACATTTCCAGTAAATACTTGGTTTCATAACATGTCGAATTTATTTGTTGTTTATTCAATGACAAAATCAGATCTCGAGCTGCTTTCGTATTTGAGATTTCAATTTTAACTGAAGGTTGATTTTTTTCTTTGCCAAAATTAAATAAGTTATGAAAATAATCGAAATAACATCCCAAAATACATTTATGGGATTGTATTTTGATGGTATCATGAGAATTATATAAAATAATCTCGATGTCGGTCGGTATATTATTCATGATGTATTGACATAATTTTCCCATTGTGGATAAATAATAATATTCATTTATAAATATATTAATGATTTATTATCAATTTTTTATTGATAACAAATTATTATTTTAAATTTTCGGTATATTCTTTGAGTTTCGTATCAATTGAACAATTCAGTGAACATGAAAATGCTACACTGTTTATACAATCAGTATGACCAATAAAAGTATTTAGTAATTGGCCCGTATGTATATCCATATTTTGATACTATTATCAAGACCAGCCGATGTAATTTTCAAATTATCCGGCGAAAATGCCACACTATATACCGAATTGGTATGTCCTGTCAAATAATTGGCCCGTATATGCATCCCATATTTTGATACTACTATAATCACTACTCAATGCAATTCTCACTCAATTTTGAATGGTCACCTACAGATATCACAAAATGGACGGATAAACTAAATTTTCCTACTACAAAATGTTTTAAGATGAATGAAAATTACAAAAATGTAATATTTTCGCTTAGTGATGATAATATAACTGAAGCAACAACTATGCACGAGATTTTAAAAAATGACATCAAGGAAAAAATTATTTATGAACAAAAATTAATAAATTAAGTCATATTATTAACAATAATATAACTTAATTAATATAAATATGTCAAACGAAAACACATTTAATAATAAAATTGGCGTATTGGATCCAGAAGGCATCAATCCGAATCCATTGACAAACCAGCCTTATACCGATGATTATAAAAAATTGGCTAAAGTTTGGTCCGGTTATCCCACATTTGCAAAAGCTGATGAAGTACTAAAATCAATATCAGCAAACCAAATCATATTTATCATCGCTGGAACCGGCGCGGGCAAATCGGTTATGCTGCCTAAATTCGCCCTTCATTATACCAATTACGAAGGAAAGGTCGGTATGACTTTACCGAAGCGTATCATAACATTGTCAGCAGCATCTTTCGCATCAAAAACATTTGATGTTCCATTGGGTAAAGATATTGGTTATGTGTACAAAGGCTCTCCCAAAGAAATGGCCAGTGATAAAAATAAGCTGCTATATATGACCGATGGTATACTTATTATGAAATTTATGAAGGATCCAACTTTGTCCGAATTTAAGGTAATTATTATTGATGAAGCGCATGAAAGAAAAGTTCAAATAGATTTGTTGATGCTATTTTTAAAGAATCTCTTGTTATCAGGAAAGAGACCAGATCTTCGTGTTATAATTATGAGCGCTACCATTGATCCCACCAAATACCAAAAATATTTTACCGGTGTTAGCAGTCTAGTGATAAATATTAGCGGCCAGCCCAATTATGACATAACGGTAAAATATTTGGAAAAGCCATCATATTCTTATATGCTGGATGGGCTAACGCTGATCGAAAATTTAATTCATAGTGGTATTAAACAGGATATGCTATTTTTTATTACAACCAGCAGTGAAGCACTGCAATTATGCAAAAATATTAGGCCAAAATATCCCAAAGTGTATTGCATCGAGGTTTATGCCGATATGGACAAAAATCTCAAAATATATGCCGAATCGAGGGATAAATTTTTGGAACTGGGTAATTATGACCAAAAATTAATTATGGCCACAAATGTGGCTGAATCATCACTCACCATAGACGGACTAAAATATGTCATTGATTCCGGGCATGAACTATATAACCATTTTGATCCAAATGTTTATGGCCAAATTTTACAAAAAAAATTAATAACCAAAGCACAGGCCTTGCAAAGAAGAGGTCGTGTCGGGCGAACCGAACCAGGGACATGCTACCACTTACTGACGAAAGAACAGTTCGAAAAATTGGAAGACTACCCTGCACCAGATATACTCAAGCATGATATTACAATGGATTTTCTTCAAATCATCAGAATTACCGATGATAAGAATTTTGCCAGTGGACATCGAATGTTAATGCAACTCATGGATCCACCGAGAAAACCATTCATTGATGTGGCTGAGGATATATACAAACTTTATAAAATTATTGATAACAATGGCAATTTGACAAAAATAGGTTACGATATTACCCAATTTACATCATTGCCCATAAACCGTATTCTGTTTTTGATATATTCCTACCAAATGTATTGCGCCAAAGAGGCCAGCATTATATTGACTATGATAGAAAAATTGGGTGGTAAATTGGCCAATTTATTTTTTAAAGCCGATACCATTTGCCAGGCTAAATGTGAAAAGCCAGCAGCCGACAACCTAATGGCAAAAATGGCGCAAAATAAAGGAGACCACTTGACCTATTTGCGCATTTATGAAGAATACAAAAACACAATCGACAAACAAGCATGGATAAGAAAATATGGCATTCGATCAGATCTTATTAATTCTATTGATAAAGCTGCAAACTTATATTATTATAAAATAATTAATGTGTCCAAAGCTCCACCATTATCGAGAGTTGCCAATGTTGATGTCAAAAAAAAATTGGTTGAAGCACTGAAGCTTAGTCATCGGCATTTGACCGCTGTAAAAATGACACCAACATTTTCAAAAAAACATATTGAAGGCCAAATAAATAGGGATTCTGCCATTTATTACCGTTATGGCAGAAAAGATTTGCAAAATAGAACATTTATTTATGACGAATTGTCCAATATCAACGAAAACTGGGAATTTAATATTATCACCCTAATTTAAAAAAATTGAAAAAATAAATATTTGTTTGGACCAAACAATTGTTTAATTTTTCATAGTTAAGATGAAAAGATCTTATCATACATTTTTTACCGCTGATTATACCAATCGTGAAACAACATCAACCAATATGCATCTTTACAAAATTGAAGATGCTGATGTTGAACATGAAGTAAAAGTATCCGAATCTAACAAAGACGAAAAACAACCAGTGGCATTTGTTGGATCTAATAATCCTTATCAATTGATAAAAATCCAACCAAACGTTTCTAATATTTATGAACAAAATAATTATTGTAACAATTATAGCAATGATGGCAATAACAACACAATACAATTAATTAAATATTGTAATAATCGATGCACTATTTATTTCAAAGATTAATTATCATTAATTTAAAAAATTAGATTAATAATATATCATAATATATCATTGAATTAGGATGGATACCAAAACAATTACAATTACATTTTGTGACAAAGCAGAAAATCATGTTGGAATGCAACAGCTAGGAACATTGGCAGAGAATGGATTTAGCTTAGATGATTTATTTATAGCAAAAAATTGGTTTGAAAATAAAGGAACTATCACCGAATTGTTCGATCTAACCTATCCACTTGGCCACATGGGAGATTTACCCGATAACAAGGCCTATATACTAATCATACGTGGCGGTGCGAATATCATTTTGGACAAAAATAAATCGATCGATTTGTTTAATGAATTGGTTGGACTGGAATGGGATACAAAGGCCCTAATGTATGGTCGTATCGTAAACAAACATGCCAGATATAATTTATGTTTTGCGAATCAGGACCAAGAACCAGATTATGCCAATAAAAAAGGTAGGATAGTTTCATTTGAATCTGTTCCACTGCTCCTTAAAATAAAAAATACATTTTATAAAATATTGGGCCAAACTGGCAAGGATTTGGTGGCAGAAGGAAATTATTACTATGATATCAGTCATTGTGGCATTGGATATCATGGTGACCTTGGGTTGGGATACAACGACGTTGTGTCCCAATCCCAAGTCAATCCCGCAAGGGGTGACCTTGGTGAATTTACCGGTACCGGTAAATTCATCCAAGTCAGTCCCGCAAGGGGTGACAGTGAAAGGAAAAAAGTTATTGGTGTTAGACTCGGCGCATCTATTCCATTAGTATACCAGTGGTATCACAATGGAAATTCTTTTGGTCAAAAAATTAAATTTTCATTAAACGATGGGGATATTTATTTTATGTCGGAAAAAGCCACGGGTAATGATTGGAAAAAAAGATCAATTTATACCCTGCGACATGCGGCAGGGTCGACGAAATACACCAACTAATAGCCATTCATTTTTTTCATTTTTAGTCTATAATATTACAATATTATATATATGGATACAAAAATTATTTGGCCCAATTATAAAATATATGATCATGCTACAATAGTTGAACGTATGATATTTGTTAAAAAAAATATGAATGGGTTGCTACCTATCTATGGCAAAGAAAAAGAAAAATTACAAATATATGCCAATGAGCACCATTTGCCTCCATATGAAATGGTTTGTCTGCGTAATACGATTCGTATACAAAAAGAAATTGATTCCAGTAAAAAATTTGGATCAAGTATTGGCAAAATTAGGGCGATGTTTAGAGAATTAACCAATGAGTTGGCTACCATGATAGATGATAACCAAAAAAATTTAAAAATTAGATATTTTTTCAAATCAACACAAATGCCATTTCATTATGTATACAAAACTATTGTAGCAATGCCAGAATTCAAAAGCCTAACCGAAAATAGTGTTAATTATATTAAAAAATTGGATAATGCAGTTTATGCAGCCGAAATTGAAATACATGATCGATCATTAAAATTTGAACACATGTTGGAAAACTATTTGAAATCGCTCAATATCAAATTTAGAACCGAAGAAGATATCAAACGTGACAAAGATTACAATGTAACACCCGATATTTTGTTTGATGGTCCAATTATTTTGGAATTAAATGGCATAAATTATAATATTAGATGGATGGATGCCAAAAATTATATTTTGACAAATACCCCATTTATCATAAAATCTCTCCATAAACAGGCGGCCAAATATAATAATGCCTTTGGAATGGGTGCGTTTGTGTTCCATTATGGGTTTGATTCGAGCATAGAGATACCTGGTACGCTAATATTGGATGGATCGTGGTTGGATAAATTCAATAAATTTTATGGTGTTAAATTATAATAATGATCCAACTAAAAGAACATCAGAAAAAACCAATCGAGTTTATGAAATATAATCGTGGTGTTATCCTATATCATGGTTTAGGTTCTGGTAAAACTCTGACAGCATTGTTTGCAGTATACCAGTTTAAATATGATATTGTTATTATTGGGCCAAAAAGTTCCCGTAAAACTTTTATTGATAATATTCAAAAAGCGGAAATGGACCTGGCCCGTTTTACTTTTTATACTTATACCAAAATTAAAAAAATATTGGAAATAAATATTACCATTTTTAAAAATCGATCGGTAATTGTTGACGAGGCCCACAATATTCGCAACGAAAATATGTATAATTTGTATATTGCGAGCGCTTTAATGGCCGCATCAAAAATAATTTTACTGACGGCAACACCGGTCGTTAATTATTTGAACGATTTATCGGTTTTGGTAAATATTGTTAAAGGTGAAGATGTTTTGCCCACCGATCGAAAACTTTTTGACCAAATGTTCTATGATGACGAAAAAATGGTTATAATCAACCAAAAAATATTATTTAATAAAATTAAAAATACAATATCATACTATAAAATTGATGACACAGAAAATTATCCCACGAGTACGACCCACTATGTAGAGGTAGAAATGGATCATGCACAGATTGATGAATATATTTATTATATTAGAAAAATCATTTATGAGGATAAAGATATTGTTAGCAATATTGATATACTAAATATTGATTATGGTATGTTACCAAATAAAAAAAAGAATTTTTTTCTCAATGTAACGAGACAATTATCCAATACTGTTAAAAATTCGGAGGATAGCCCAAAAATAAAAGAAATATATAAAAAAATCGTTGAAGGACCTTATCCGATTATTGTTTATTCTAATTTTCTTAAAAATGGAATATACACTTTGGCTGTTCTTTTGGAAAAAAATAATATTGGCTATAAAACAATCACTGGATTTACCACAAATGATAAACTCAATGTTATTGTTAGTAATTACAATAATGGCCTCTATAAAGTTTTGCTTATATCATCTGCCGGATCGGAAAGTTTGGATCTTAAAAATACTAGGCAAATTCATATTATGGAGCCCCATTGGACCAATGCACGTATAAACCAGGTAATTGGCCGAACCATTCGCTATAAATCCCATGAAAATTTACCACTGGATCAGCGCCATGTTGATATTTATAGATGGATATCTATTTTCCCTCCGCAAATAAAAAATTTGTCTGCCGACCAATATTTAATGAAAATAGCCCGAACAAAAAAAGAACTTTGGGACAAATACCAAGAAATTATTATTAGTGCTTCCATTGAAAATAATTTTTTTGCTACCAAATAATATTCTGATAAATCTCAGAAGCAATTTTGATTTTATGGTAGGTATGAATTGAAATTCTTATGTATATATAATATATATGAATTATTCGTTAAATTCCATGCAACAACAATGCGACTATCTCCCAAGTGTTTGTGTGCCTTGTGAAAGAACGGGTACATATATACCATCAGCTGCATATTTTAAAGCTGTGCATCCACTGTCTTCAATAAATGCAGCTACTGGACTAATTGTAACAACAAAAAATCCAATTGGATCAATAGGCCAGATAATTGCGAATAATACCTTTTTAAATTCCACTTCCACTCCGGCTTCAGTAGCTCAAGCCAGACAAGCGCTCAATACCGAAATCATGATGAGTGGAGCTCCAAATCTAACAATGGCTATAAATCCAGCAACAAATCCAATAACGAATCCAGCAACGGATCCAACAACGAATTCAACAATGAATCCAATAAACATCACACAACAAACAATGCCAGGTGGACCTGGAATGTCTATCGGATCCATAAATTCAGCAATAAATCCAACAATTGTACCCGGAGTATTTTCGGGAACCAATAGCCCACTAACATTTCAACGAAATTCTTCAGGACAAATTGTATATCCCACACGACAAGCTGTATATCCCACAATGATTCTTCCAATAGGAATACCAACTGTCAGTGTGAATCCGGACATATATTTTTCTAGTGCTAGTTATTCTCATCCAAAACTGCCGCCTTGTCCTTGCCCCTGTGATCACGACAACCACCACAACCACCACAACGATCACAACAACCACAACCACCACAACAACCACAACAACCACTTCCAAAATCTAAACAATCACAACAATCACAACAATCACCACAACCACTTCCAAAATATAAACAATCACAACAACCACTTCCAAAATCTAAACAATCATCACTTCCAAAATCACCCATTTCAAAATATAAACAATCATCACTTCCAAAATCACAATGACCAGTTCCAAAATTTAAATAATCTAAACAATCATCCTTTCCAAAATCACAATAATCACAATAATCACTTCCAAAATTTAAATAATCTGAACAATCATCCCTTCCAAAACTTAAGCAATCATCCCTGCCAAAATCACAACAATCTCTTCCAAAATCACCCCTTTCAAAATCACAACAACCACTTCCAAAATCTAAACAATAATCACTTCCAAAATCACCCATTGCAAAATCATCATTTTTGAGACCACTAACATGATTATATTTATCATGTACCCAAGCTCAACACATGTAGATAACCACAAATTTTTGTTAATATTATTCAGATTTTAATTTTAAAACTTGAATAATATTTTACCATATGTGTCAATAAACAAATTTTTGGCCAATGAATGTTTGTGTCTTAACCAAATCATCATTTATATAATCACTGATAACATAGCCAGTTTGGTTTAAATCTTTATCATAAAGCCATTTAACACATTCATATTTATTTTGTTCCGGATGATAAATTTCAATTGATTTATCATAATATCTATCTTTGATCAAACACCGACATTTTTTCGATTCAATGGCCAATTTACATATTTCCCAACCGTAAGATATAATCGGTATTCCAAAAAAAATATGTCTAAAAATAGGATCAATCGAGAAAAATATATAAAGTATATCTTCATTATCAAGTTCTACCAAACGGACCAAAAAATTTATCCATAGAGGAATGGTAGATAATTTATAAATTTCCTTGATATATTTATCCAGACCACACATATCTATTTTTGAGGCAGCCATGTCTATGATCACATCATAATTTTTTTGGTACGATATGATCATTCCATCGCTATTAACAATAGATTTGAAAAATACCAATTGAATATTTTCTTTCATGTACATGGCACATTTTTCGATCATTTTATGAAAATCTCGTATTGCGGAAACTGATATTAAAAAATTCATCCATTCTTTAATTTTTTTCTTGGGTTGCAATTCTGACACGAGTTTAGGAAGATCTAATTCACCCTCGCCATTACGAAAATCCTTAATATTGTGTGTTTTGGAGCACATTGTATTGAATTTTTTGGCCAGTATTTCTAATTGTGATAGATAATTAGGTTTTTTTTCTGGCAGTGATCCATTTTTCATTACCAGATCCTCATTAATAAAAATAATCAATAGTGCCAAAAAGCCATCCATATCATATTTTTCAATGGTTGATGCACCAACGATTGATTCCATAAAAATCGTATCGTATCCATATAAACTACCAGGAATACCAACGTCTTCAATTTTGCCTTCGGGAGAAATTTTTATATCACAAGCCCAAATTTCACTGGGTAGCCATTCTTCTTGACCATCATTAAAAGTAAAGTCAATAACAAATCCTTCCAAAATCTGTTTGGAATGAGTTTTTGAATATTTTTGTAATTGTCCTATGATAAACCGATAGTATGTTTTGAGAATACTATCAAAATATTTTGGTTTGAATTGTACACCAGAAAGATATTCTTTGGTATAACTTGTATAACAATTTAATTTTGCCAATACCCTTTGTTGTTGTACGGGATTGTTACACATTTCAAGGACCAGCTCGAAAACAAATTTATTACCGACTTTTATTTGTTTTCCATTGGAACATAGCAGCGTACAATTAAATAAACCACTGATCAATTTCAGTTTTTCCAAATAAACATGCAGATTGTTCATAGCGTATGTATCAATGTGTGTGCTAAATAATGTTATTAACTGGACAATATAATGATTTGGCAATTATATAATCAATTTTTTTTTAAATGTTGTGTTTGATACTTTGCACAAAATTTATCATATTTACCATGATGGCATACTTACAAAAATTATAAATATTATTAATATAAAACTATTTACGAATGAATAATGATATTATTGAATATAACAAAAATATAACTGCTACCAAATATTTTAACATTGAAGATGCATTAGGATCTGCCATCAAAAGTAAAACAGCATTTATTATTGCTAATGAACGAATTGCCAAAGATAAACATATTGGCCGGTATTTTACGGTTTTTCCATCGTTTAAAGATTTTTTGGCCAATAGAGGAAAATATAAATATTGTCATGAAATTTTGGTTGATCATAACAATAATAAACCAAATCCGGCTGGTAGACTTGTATTTGATTTTGATATTAAACATGTCATAAACAAAGAAGATAGTCCAGAAGATGGTATTTATGTACCAAAAAATTTCAAAGAACAAATTGAAAATACGGTTATTGAGGTGGCCGAACAATATTTTCACAATGTGGACACTAATAAACTAGAATTTATTTGGTCAACATCACAAAATCCAAATAAATTTTCAAAGCATTTAACCGTTAAAAACTTATATTTTGATGATTGGTTATCACTATCCAAAATTTTTTATAAATTATTTTGCGTTGTATGGGATGAAACCCATAGTTGGATGAAATCATCAAAACTCATTGATTTTCAGATTGTCAGAAAAAGGGGTTCATTAAGAATGGTAGGATCATCCAAAATTAATGGATATCCATTAAATTTTGATAATATCAACCACACTTTAACAGATTCTTTGATTAGAATTTATTTTAAAACACAAAGACAAAAGGAACAATTGGTTACAAAAGACAATATTAATATTAGTGTATTTAATAATGTTATATGTGAAAATCCTACAGAAACATCTAAACAATTTCATACAATAAATTTTGGACCAAAAAAAATAGAAAGCCCAATATTTGATAATAATGTATATACCAAAGCTTTTGAAATATACAATACAATTAGTCCAAATGTATTCAAAATGGGAAAAATTAATGGAAATGTATTGACACTTATTAGGAAAAAACCAAACAAATGTATAATGTCGGGTAAACTGCATGAACAAGAAAATGCATTTTTAATTATAAAAAAAAATGAATCCAACTATTCGGTTTGGTTTGGTTGTTATCGTTATTGCTACAGAACCAGGTCAGTATTTATTGGTTCGATGACAACTGATGATTTTGCGATTACAATAGATCCAAAATTTAAACCACGCAATAAATCAAAGAAACAAAAACGACCCAAAATTGTCGAAATATAACATTATATAAAATAATGCCATAACATAATATACCATGATGAATTATGATAATGATAACGATATCTATATTGACATCAACCACATGATAAAAAAATTGACTATAAGCGATGATGGTCAGTATACCAGACAAAAAATAATAAATCTGAACTCCATCGGAAAAATAATTACTGTGAATGATTGTATTTTTACCAAGTTATTTAAATTTGAAATGGTTGTATGCATTATATTGGTGTGGTTGCTCGTATGTTATACATATTTAATGGCATATTACAATTGTTTCATTGATAGAATGTATTGTTAGTATGCAATTATAAAAATTGAAAAAATATTTATCTATTAAGTTCAAATCCACTATAATATCAATACAATAAATCAATGAATTTTTCAAATTTGATGCGCATACATAAAAATATTGAAAACAAATATCCACATTATCAACAATGTTTAGAAAGATATAATATAACCAAAGATGAGGAAACCAACCAAAAAATTAATTTGGATAATATACAATGCCACTACCTCTAATTTTAACCTCTCTCAGAAGCATATATCTTTTTCCCATTTTTAAAAATTTAATAAATATTGAAATTTTTAAAATATAGCCATTATATCATTTTAATCAAATATCATTTTAATCAAATATTATTTGTAATTAATAAATCAGATTAGTGTATCATTTTGAATTTATTGCCATATTGATACCATTTACTTGATGGGAACTTGATGGGAACTTGAAGGTAATTTGTGTATCTTTTCTTATTTTTAATAATTTATTAATTTTGTTGATATATTTATTCATACAGTATTTGATTTATTCATACAGTATTTGATTTATCATTGATATGCTTCTTCGGAGGATTCCTTGTTTACATAGCAACAGGTTTACACCGCCGGATTTTGAATTGTGCACACAATTCAACCCGCCGGTCCATTGATTATCATACTATTTTTTATCAAATTAAATGATAAGATTACTATTATTATTTTTAATGATAAAAAAATAATAATTCAACCTTCCAATAATTATGGGTAGTGGCATTGGATAATATATTAATTTCTGTTGCCAATGGATATAACATTAATAATCAATTCGTTGAAATTAATAATGACAACCCCGATGTATTGTCCTAGTATGAATTTCTTGATGTTACAGAATTATGTGGCAGTTTCGCAACTTGTTATACGTATCATAAGATAGCCGACAGATTATTATATGGTCTGTATTTGTATGCTACAAATACAGGTGGTTCCAGAAAAGAATTATGCAAAATTTTCAAAGATGAACGATTGGATAGCTCTTATTTTAATTTTGATTGTTCTACGGTTTTATTTATGGAAGCTTTGCTTCCATAAATAGAACTCGTAGAAGCATATGGTGCATATTTTTCACTTTAATATATTAAAATGAAAACATATGTTCCCATATGTAAACATGATGGTGATCATTATATAGATGAGGATGGTTGGTGTGTATGTTCACAGTACCATAATTGAACATATTAATAATTATTCTAGAATAGTTATTAATAGAAGTTCGAACTAAATCTCTTTTATTCTTTTGGTTGGTATTATTTTTTGTACGAGTTTTTTGTCTGGAACCGGGATTATAATGTTTTTAATTTGTTTTGGGGAAATTGGTGTTTTATTATTTTCATTAAAAGTTTCCACAATATCTACCTCACTTAAATTTATTGGTTGACTTTGTTCATCGATAGGTATGGTACAAATTTCAAGCAGTCTTTGTTCTATTATCAGCAAATTATCAAATTGTTCCATCCTAATATTTTTAAGATAATCAACTATATTCCGGCCAGCATATCTAATTGCATATGAAAGGAACATATAAAGTTTTTTGAACATAAAATTTTTGTTGAAATTTGAAAGCAAAAAAGCTTGCAAACATTGTGGGTAAATGACGGTTATATCTTTGTTATTAATTCTGGAAGTATCGGTATAATATGATATTTTGAACATAATAATTTCTTCCATAAGGCGCACAATAGAATCTTTTGGGATTCCCAATTTTAAACATTTATTGACAAAGACAATCCATTTGTCCATTTTGTCAATATTTTCTTGCATAATTTTTGGATGTGTTCTAATTTTATCAAAAAGAGCATTTAAATTATTTTTATCCTTACTCGCAAAAATTTCTAAATAGGATGAAATTTTTTCTAAATCTGTTACGTGTTCCATTTCTTTTTTGTGGTAGTCCGTAATTAAATTATTTACAATCTCAATTTCTTGATTGGTGATTTCCATGATATTGGACAAATTATAACCTTTGGCGATATTCATAAAACTTACCAAAAAATTATAATAAGCATATGCATCAATTTTCCCTGTTTGGTTTGATTCAATAACCACATTATTTTTACACCCGCCATAAAATTTGTTTAATTTTGCAAGCAGAATTATATCTATTTTATCAATTAAATCATCGTGCATTTCTGTTTTAAAATATGTTATGCCATAAATTTCTTTCAACAAATTGTTAATATTATCTATATCGGTTATGTTTAAACTAACATTTATTTTATTGAACGCATATAAATAATTTTGGCACACAATTTTTTTTTGGTGTAAAAGTTTAAAATACGGTATGACACTATTGAAAAATTCGGTATATCCGGTTTCGGCCAATTTATCATCAACATCTAATTTTTTGAGAGCAATTTTGATTTCCCTTTTTTTTTCAACCAATGTCATTTTGGCCGATTTTTTTATCAAGGTTGGTGCGAGAATATTTATTTGGTCATCTGTTAAATTAACAATTGAATTATCATCAAGTATTTTATTCCATATGTTTGACATTTCAATTGATATTTTGTAACAATGGAATAAATTATCACTTATTAATTTGGTGAGAGCATCGTCAAATGTTCCAAATATTTTATTATTATCATCATCGGCAAATACTAGTTCGCCATCATCATTCATTTCTAAATTAACACATCCATCCACAACAATAAATAAATGGTTGTGTGGGTCGGTCATTACTTCTGATAAAAATTTTATGGAAGAACAGATGTTGGTATCACCTATTTTATCAAATGATGTCAAATAAAAAATAAAATTATAGCGGTTAAACTGTATTTCATCATTTGGTATAACTATTGTTTTGATGTCAAAATTGGGGCATTGTTTGATCGATTGTAAAATATGTATGTTCAACAAATTATTTATCATATCTGGATTTATGGTACCAGTTAAACCGATAATTATTTTTGTTGCTGAATTGGCTTCATACATATTACCAGACATAATATATTAAATAATATAATGTATACTTTTTTATATCTTCTTTGAATTACTAATTAAACATTCAATTTTTTATTATCAATAAATTAATGATGCTATTTAAATAGGTGCTTTCGTATTATCATATCATAGATTGATATATTTATGACATACAATACAAAAGGAAAAGATCATTTTATTTCTTCGCCCGTAATTTTTGGTGGAAATGATCAACAAAAAACCCTAAGTATACCAATTAAAAGTAGGCACACATATGATATAACACAAACTAGTAAAAGCTGGGATGGGCATAGATATTCAAATGAACCAAATAATTATAAAAAAAATTTTTCAATGTCACCCCTTGCGGGATTGACTTGGGATCCGGATAAATCGTACGATTTTCCGGACCCAAGGTCACCATGGTCGCGTACATATTTGACAAATTATCCAAGAACCAGATACTATTTACGCAAACCAGGTCCAGATTTTAAACCTTATGATCCTATTTCAAATTGTAAATCGGCTGGCATAATACCATATACCGTTTATAATGGTATAGTATATTTTCTTTTACAACAAGCCCAATATCCTTTGAGGAGAAAAGATTTTGGATGGAATGATTTTGGTGGAAAACGTATTAGTTATAACGAAAGTACTATTGAAACTGCCGCCAGAGAATTTAGTGAAGAAACTAGTTGCTTATTTTATCTAAAAGAAAAAAATACCACAGAATCTAATATTTTTTATGACAGACTCAAAGATAATATTGATCTTTATTATAATAATGAAACCATTATGATATTAAAAAATATTCTACCGTTGTCACAAAAATATTATGTTGATAGGATAACCGAATATTTACATCCGGTATATATTAGTTCCAAAGAAACATATATTAGCTATTTTGTAAAAGTTAATTATATCCCCGAACCAGATTTGCCAAGGGCCGAAGATATTCATATACCATATGAAATTAGATATATAAGAACATGTAAATGGTTTAATTTTGAAGAACTGATGTCCCTCAACGAAAAAGATTTTCACAAACGTTTACAAATTACAAAAATTCAACAAAGAATAAATGATTATTTTAATAAAAAACATTTTTGTTGAATAGGTATTATTGATACCAATAAATCTTTCGTTATAATATAAAACAACATATGGCGTCACTGGATAGTATAGTTACCCGGCTACAAATATTTCATCAAAATATATTGGATATTTACCTCACAAACCAAATCTCAACGGAAAAATGGACAAAAATTGCAACATATATACATGATAATAATGTGGTAGTGGTTAGCACATTTACTGCCGTTAAAAAAAATGATGCCAGAGGTGAAATACAGCTTGATTATAATACCGATTTTGATTTATTGCAAAAACAAATTTCCCTGGAATCTGATGGTCTTCACAAAATCAGTTTTATCATATTATCTTTACACAAAATGATATACCATTTAATGGGTTCGGAAGGAAATTATATGTTTAGTGTAAATGGTAAAAAAGAGATGAGCATATTAAAAGATGACATTATTTATTATATTAATCTAAGTGAGAAAAATGAACAAAATGTTTATTTTCATGCATATATTTTGCTATATGCAATGGAATCTTTGTTTAATAGACATTTTTATATTGGGGTTGATTTTGAATATACCAATAGAAAAATTCAGCTGGCCCAACTAAATTTTGAACATGATGTATCACTCAAAAGTATGATTATGATGGTTAGTCCTAGTGAGCTTGAGCCAATAATGATGGAAAATTTTATCAAACTAATTATTTGTAATAAATTTATTAAAAAAATTTTGCATGGTTCGGATTCTTTGGATATACCATATGTATATAAAATAATGCTTGAAAATGATCCGGATAAAATTATAAAATTTACACAAGCTCTGATTGATACACGTTTTTTGTGCGAGTACTATAAACTCAACCGTGACGAAGGGGCAGATAACAGATGTTCTGTTTATGACCAGGATCCTGCACGTTCGGCCATTTATTACTTTAAAGTAATATCAACGGAAAAACAAAATGAACTGACGGAGCTGATGGAATCTTTGCCTGCGCACCATGATATCCAGTGGAATATACATAAAATGCCCAAATCACAAATTATGTATGCATATTATGATGTTATTTTTTTAAAATATTTTTACTACCGGATGATATATATGGCCACGGAGGAAGAACAAACGGACATCGGGAAAAAAACTGTTATTGAACTTTATAAACATGTGCTAACAGAACTAACACAGTTTGTTTATTTGGAAAATAATGAAATAACTTTCTTGAAAAGTAAATGCAAAGAAGAGGTAGATGTCATTAATAATTATTTTGTTAGAAAGTCGAACAGCATATTAAAAATGATTGATATTTATAACCAAGTTTCGGCCGATCTGCAAACATCCAACCCTGTCATTGATATTAACAAAATACTCAAAGTCAACCATTTCAAAACCTCCATATTAATTTTGATCAAAAGAATAGTGTATGGTCATATTTCATACAAATGCAAAATATTCAAAGATAAAGCCACAGTTTGGGCAGATAAATTAAGCAACCAACTAATATTTGATTTTTTTAAACAAATGAAATTTAACTATTTGTACTCCATGTTCAAGGAATTGGATAAAATATTGGAAACTCGTGTAAAATCTGTTTGTTCCTAAACCAAATCAATCATATTTTGTCAAAATATTATTGATTAAATTTATTTAGAAGCTGTGTCATTACAATAATCCCATGTATAGTCTTTAAGCATAAATTTATAGGGGTCTGTATCGCATTTGTAATAATCGCCATGTAACAAATCATGAGATTTGGTACAAGATGTGACGCATTTATGTCCATTTTTACTTGTCGGATAAAATCCGGGTATTGCTGCTTTTATATTTGATAATAACGAACCACTCTCCTCTTTTTGTTTCGTCCAATAATTTGCCAAGTTTTGTGATTTTTTAGCATAACTATCTATTATCTCATCAACCGACTGTTTGTCAAATAAATTATTTTCTTTGGCATATTCTATATATTTATTAAAATCAATATTGGGATCAACATTAGTATTTTTAAATCTTTCAACAATTTTTTGTTGGAGACTTTTTTGACCTTCCAGTTGGCGTATTTTTTCATTGGCATATTGGCACAGGACTTTTGGATATTGTCGCCAATTAATTTGTTCAAGCATATACATATTTTCATCTTTAAAAATATTTTTAAGATTGAGCTCGGAAAATTCTTTTGTTGTTAAATTATTATAAAGATTACGAATTTTGTTTTGGATCTCGTTTACATTGGTTTCATATATTAAATTGTCGCATTCTTGCTTGAGCTTTTCCAGTTTTGAAATAACGGTTCCATAATCCTGGTCCGACATTTTAAATTTGAATTTTTGGTTGATCCAATCTTGTACATCAGACAATTTTGGCGCACCGGATTCACCTCCAGCTTTTTGGCCATATTTCAGTTCAAGATACATTTTTTTATATTTTTTATATTTGTCTTCGTAAGTTGACATTTATACTATATTGTTATATAACAAAATATAATAAAATTTGGTTTTCTATATTTTATTATCATAGTATGAATCCCAATTCATGCGAAGCTCTACCAGCAGCAGTATATAATGCTTTTTGTATTTCTTCATTATTTTTGATATAGATTACATCATTCATATCAACCAATGCGGTATGGAATGTTGATCCTTGTGATTTGTATATGGTAATACTATACCCAAAATTTAGTTCAGCATATGGATCAATTATTTTTTTATGGAATATATCCCATAATTTTGAGGTTAGTTGTTCTGCCTTATATTTTTTAAAGAAAAATTCAATGAACCCTCGTATACATTCCAACGTATCATGGTACTCCGACAAATCGTCACGATGTATTGTTTGGACCAAATGGGCCGTATTATGGGCCACAAACGAAATATCACTGTGTATTTTTTCAACGGTAAATGTGTCAACCCTAAAATTATTTTTTAGTTTTAATATTTTTTTGAGCATAATATTGAGTGCTTTGTCAATAATAGTTTTTGGATCAGGAACAACCATTTTTGTCCAATCAAATAAAATTTTTTCTTCGGTGGTGATATTAGTAATTTTGATCATATCAGACGTATAAAAACTGGTACCGTCTTCCGGTGATGTATAATAATTATTGAACATAACATAATCTCCTTTCATATAATTGTTAAGATTTGTTGATTTATGTACATATTTTCGTATCATTGCATTATAGCCATCGGATGTTACATTTCTCCATGTAAGAATGATGGGAATATTACCAGAATCCAATTTTTTGATAAAATTTTTAAACCAGGTTGATTCTAGGTAATTTGCTTTTTTATGATAAAGTTTAAAAGTCCTGTTAATGCATTTTTTATTGTGTAGGGGCATTAACATGTTGTATAGAGAATCTTCTTTGTTCCAGTTTCGGATAATGGTACATACATCCTTAATGTCGGATGAATTGGTACGCATTATTTGGTCAAGTAAAATATGGAAATGATAATTTTTTGGCATATTTGTAAAAATTAAACTTTCAGTTTCGCCAACAGGTGGTAACTGTTTGCGATCACCCATACATATAACCTTGATCGGATAAAGTTCTATATATTTTTTTAGTTCAATAATCATTTCTTTTGAGATCATGGAACATTCATCAATTACAATTAATTTATTTTCCATTTGTTTCAAAAATTTGGATTCTTTGGTAGATTTGAATACTTTGGATCCATCTTCGGCAACAATTATTGGTTTGAATTCCAGCAATTTATGTATTGTCATAAAACTAAGTTTTGGCAAAAAATTAATTTGCTCTTCTTCTGTCAGGTTTGACTTGACATACGATTCAATTACTTTTAAAGCTTTATGTGTAGGTGCGCAAATAAAAATATGGTCCATTTTATTTGTCAACAGTAAATTTTTTATTACAGTCCCGAGTAAAAAAGTCTTGCCAGTCCCAGCAAATCCCATCAGATAAAAAATATTTTCCTTATCCTGTGACACAAATTCGTTTATTCTTTCAATAGCCTGCTGTTGTTTTTCATTGAAAATAATTGCCATTCTTATATTTAAATTTGGTTATAACGTATTTATATGTAATTTGTTAAAGTTTTTCAAATTTTTTTATAATTCATATGGAAAATTATATAAATATTGTACACCATAAATAAATTAGACATGGATTTTGATGAAGATTGTGCCAAGTGCAATATTTTTATCGATAAAAAAGAATTGAATAATAATCTGGCTAAAAATAAATGCCCCACCGACAATGCATGCCCCCAATCATGGATGCATACTTATAATAATTCTTCCATTGTGTATGATTGTCAAAAGAAAAATGACAAATGTGTTTGCATTCCGGCGCTATGTTATCCCAAGGGATTTCCGAATGGGCCTAGGATCTTTCTTTGAAAATCAGATTGTATTATTATTTTATCGCCTCCTGCCATACGGCAATCCACCATACAGTCGTCTACCACTAATTGGTCTAGTGGTACGATAAGGACTAACATTTCCATAAAAGCGGTTTGTTTGTTTGGTGCTACTTACAACTGCTGGATCGTATAATGGGGCCACATAAGTATTGGGATATACATATGCATTGGGATCTATATATGCATTGGGATCTATATATGCATTGGGATCTACATATGCATTGGGATCTATATATGCATTGGGATCTATATATGCATTGGGATCTACATATGCATTGGGATCTACGTAATTATAATTTCCGTAATTAATACCAGGATCGTTATAAGAATAGGAGGTTGGATCAAATGTATCGATTGTATCAATTGTGGGTTGAGCCGGCCCATTATTATGATTGAATATCCAAAATAAAATTATAACAATAATTATTATTATAACTATAATTGTAATCGCATTCGTATGGCCCGTTTTTGCCATTGTATATATATTAATGATATTAAAAAAAAGTTGAACATTTAAATATCCTACATGTACCACTTTCAAATTTGGATAGTATGTTTTTTTAATAGTCAATATTGATGTCAGCTAATATCCATGATGTTGAAAAATATATTGCTATTGGAACACCTGGATTAGAATATTCATTCAAAAATCCATGGATAATGTGGAAACAATATAAATCAAATTATGACCAATATAATTTCTTCCCATTTTTTAAATTTAGTACAATAGCTGGTTTTTGGGCATTGATTAATAATATAGATTTTTTCAATGAAGAAGAGCGATTGATTTTTATGCGCGATGGAATTATACCGGAATGGGAAGATTCTCAACATAAATTTGGGGCATATTTCATGATTACAATCAATATCAAAAAACAAAATATGCGAAATATTTTTGTTGAATGTTTGTTTGGATTGGTTCAAGGGAACTTTTGTAAGAACGATTGTGATAATACTAATATAACCGGTGTAACTTTCGTTTATGAAAAAAACTATAAACAGATGAGAATTTGGTTATCAAACCGAAATATACCACTATGTTACCAAAATATATCACCAAAATTTTTAAATATTTTTTATGACAACAGAATAGTCCCGAGACATTTTTTTTTGGTCGAATTTGATAAACTCAAAGAGAAAAATGAACTGGTCAAAATTGATCAGTATCATTGGTATTTTAATGCCAAAACTAAAACCAATATCAACAATTACAATTAATTTATTGCAATAAAATTATAATAAATTAATTACACTCTAGTAATCTGGTTCGGTCGATCTGGACCGCCTAATGGATACATCGGTAGGTTTCACTTTTCGTATTGCTCTTATAAAATGTATGTCATCGTTTGACGTTGGTTTTCTGATGGATTTAATAAAACACTTATTAAAATAAGGTATGCTTTTACAATCAACCTCATTAGAAACTTTTTCCTCCCACAAACGATTTGTAATTTCATTTATGTCAATAAAGTATGTTCTTAAAAATGGATCCAAATCATCGGACAATATATATTCCTGGTAGTTTAGGGGCAAAAGTTTGATAATATCTGCCGTCATTGGTGAAACATATATAAGTTGTTCGATTGGGTTAAAATATTTTTTTAGATCATTGACCCGATATTTAACCAAATTTTTGTAAATGTCGTTGAAGTGCTCCAAACTTATGCTGTCAAGAAACATTAGTATATGTCCCATTAATGGGGCCCTTTCATGTTCATAATACCATGTATTGACATAGGATGTATCATTGAAATAGTAGTTGAAAACCCATAACATACCTTCTATATAACCATGCATTACTTGGTTTGCTTCTTTGGTTAGTTTTCCATTGCTGTTATCCATTAAAATAATACCAAAATATTCCTTGTAGAAATCATTAATTTTGTTTTTGGTCAATTGTAATGGTCGTGCATTGAATTTAATATAATATTCGTCCAGCATATTTTCAAATTGATATTTTTCTTTGTCATAGTCATTTAATTTTTTATCTTTTAAAATTTGTTTGTATTTGTAATCATTAATACTATGGGACCATGTATTCAAATTTATATTTAATCTTGGAAAATCCCGATTTTGGCGATAATAATCCTTGAGCAATTTAATCATTTCTTTATTACTCAAATATAAAGTATTCACCTGTTGTTCGTCCATAACAATAACAATACTTTTTTTAAGAGAATTCATGAATCGATCGTTGGTTTCGTAATAGGTAAAATTTCCATTGTTTTTGATTAAATTTTTTAAATTATCATATTCCTGCCTAAAATGGTTAAATGTTGATACCAAATTTTCAGAATTAATTTCCATATAGTCAAACACATTTTTAATTTGGCCGATGGTTATATATTGGTTGTACAGATTATTATGTTTAATAAAATCATCTTCTACCGGTAGCAAATTTCTGATTATAGCCTTTAAAAAAGTAAAATTTAAACGGTACTCATTGTCCCCATTTTTATTTTTGACCAAATAAAATCCTTTTTCCTTTAGGTTGATCAATGTTTTAAGATATGCATCCATAATATCCTGAAATCCTTTTTTAACATTGATAGTTTCTATTTTTGGCACAAAATCATTTCCAAATAAAGTACTAATGCACACAATATCATAGTTGATTCTGTCAATATCAAAATTTTCTTTGGAAGGAATATCCGGATGGTTGTTTATATAATAACTAATATTACTTTTTAGCATACGTATATCGATCAAATCATAGATATTGGTACCACTTTGTGCACTTGTTTGTTGGTTGTGTCGTAGTACATATAATTTTTTAACAGGCAGGAGCATACAGAGTAAAATCATATCAGCATCCGGACTATATACCATGATGCTTTCATTTGTATTTGGTAAATATTTGTTGACATAATTGACAATTTTTTTTTCGGCCTCACCAATCTCATACATGTCCGTCATAACAATTTCCATGTTTGGCCGGTTTGTTTTAATTTTGGTTATGATTTTGTCGCTGCCCAAATAGTTCACCAATTTTTGCATGAATGCGGTTCCGGGCGTAATTTTGTTACGACTCCATTTGATGGACCATCTGGTTGCCAAATAAATATGGTTAGGTTGTTCTTTTAGATAATCCTTGTATTTGACTAATAATTTTTTTTTGTAGGCCTCAACAATTGCTCCCATGTATCTTCTTTGTTTTTGTTCTATCATTTTCCCTTTTGATGGGACACCATCAATGGCAATCATCAGTGTTTGCAAAATTTTATTTTGGCAATATGTTCTAATAAGATGTAGTATGGTGTTAATAACAAGTGTAATTACCAATTTGTCCATATATTTTTCGTTGAAATGTTGTCTGAACATACGGATAACATCGGCAGCCTGCGAATTTTGTGTTATTTTTTTTTGAATATGGACCATATTGTATTTCTCAAATTTTTCCGTGAAAACAATATTGGTAACGGCACGGTTGCTATATAAATTTGATAAAACCAGTTGTAAAAAAACATTGACATCAACCAAGATTTTCTGGCTGGAAACATGCACGATTGAATTAAAATCCAACAACAAATGGTTTATTGCCATTTTTTCGGTAAAATTGGATTTGATGGAAGATGCTGTGACATCATTTTTTATTAGTGTGCCAAAAAATTCTAAAACTCCCATTTAATAATTATTACTAATATTAACTTATATTGTTGTCAAATCAATAAATTAATTATATTTTTATAAATCAATTTTTGTGGATATAATTAATCATATTCATGCCATTTGATCTGACATTTATTCAGATAAAATGCACCATATCCGTCGATCAAATGCAAAACATCCGAAAGATTGGGAGAAACATTAGCACCTGTATATTCATTAGGGGTAACATGGAGATAATGTTCCAGAGGGGACATTTTATTTTCAGGATAGGATGCTAATCGGGCTGAAAAATGTTCTTGATGGTTGTCATGTGTCTCCAAATATTTAATAATGTCATCAATTAAAGGCGGTTGTGTATGATTATATTGCCACCCAGACCATTCCATATGGGCACCTGTGATATAATACTGGTATAACCACTCAATTCCCACCAGATAATCTTGTACCAGTTGTTCTATTTCTTTTTTTGTCATGTTTTCTTTGACATAGGTTTCATAATATTTATTTCTCAAATCAACAATTTGTCCACTGAATAAATCAAAAGTGACCAAATTGATATCAGCCATCCTAAATATTGACCTGTATGGTTCCATCGATTTGTTCATCTTTTCGATTTCGGACAAATAGGCAGACATGCTACCATGTGTGGTGTTGCCATGTGTGGTGTTGCCATGTGATATGTTGCCATGTGTGGTATTTGTATTATATTCCCGCAACATTAATTTGTTCCGGAATTTTAGTTCACAACAATATGGATCTGCATTTGTGTATTCTACCAGTTTTTCAAAAAAATTAAAAGGATTTGAAGTTATACTTCCAGGAAATTTTAAAAGTCTTGGTAAAACTAATAGCAGATATGAGTCTTTATAATTTGAATTGATATCCTGATATAATGCCCACACATTATATTTTTCAACAAATGTTTGTTTTAGAAAATTAAGTAATTTGGTATAAGCATTGTTTAGTATTTTCATATGCTTCCCAAAATTATAGTAATTAACTTTGAGCGGTTTAAGGTCTCGATGATGAAATGATTTAAGATCATCCTCTGTCAAAGATATTTTTTGACAAAGTTTATGGTAATTAAAATATTTAGAATTAAGAGAATGTTCGATGGATATTTGTATGATTTCGTTATTAATCAATTTAAAAAAATTAAGCAAATATTTATAATTTAATTGGTTATTTTCAACAAACTGGATGCCCAGTGTAGAAAGTTTTAAACATGATTCGCAAACAAAATCAAAATGGTGGGACATATCTAATGGCTCCAATCTTGGCAAAAAATCATTGCCGAAAACAACTAACATAAAAAATAAATTCAACATTTCATCCTGACCAATTTCTTTTTTGAGTGCATTTGAAAAATATGTCTGAAAATTATCAATTAGTTGTTTAAGATCAAAAAATTGGTATAGATTTTCCCGTTGGTAGTCAATACGAAAATTATAAAGTTTTTTTCCTTTGAATTTTTCTTTGTTGCTAAGAAGACCGATCAAAATAAGCATATCAGAATCGGGACTCATAATACAAAAATTATCATAGGAACTGTATTCATTTATTGCATGAATAATTTTTTTTTCACCTTCGCCTTTAGTACTAAGTGTGGAAATTTCAATGTCCAGTCCTATATCCAAATGGAACAGGGCATGCTGAATTTTGTCCATAAATTTTGTACCGGCACAAATCATTGAACGATAGTAAAATAAATTAATTTGGTGTATATTGTTATTTTTAAATTTATATTTTTTAATAATATCCTCCTTGATATTGTTGAGATGTGCACCAATATATCTTCTATTTCTTTGTTCACGAATTTTTGCCATTGATGGTGTACCATCAAGAGCCAAATATACTTTTTTAATCCATCCTTTATTCAAACTACAAATTAGCATGCGCGTATAATTAATTGTTTCATGAAAAATAATATCACCAATTTTGGCATCATTCGTCAAATTTTGGTAAATTTGTGCATAGGTCGTTCCTAAATGATATTCTTCATTGTAGCGCTCAATTTTGTCCTCAATATCCGCCACCGATAGTTCCAAATCCTGATTGTACTCATTATTTTCTGCTATATGGTATGTTAGCATATTTTTTATATTATTATCTTTGTGGTAACTATAATATAATATTTCATTTAGTTCTGTTATTGTTTTTTGTAAAATATAATGAATATTCGCATTATAATCAATTAGCAAACATTCGATCACAGGCACACTTTCTATCAAAGCATCTTTGGTAGCAGGATGTCTAAGTATAGTTCCCATTAATTTGAATACACCCATTTTCCGTATAAAATTTTTTACTAAATTAATATTACCAATTTGTACTTATATGACCATCCGCATAGTAATAAAAATTTTATTTCATAAAAATATTTCATAAAATAAAATTAGTTAATTATGGTCTGGCGGATTCCCGCTAGGATATATCTTTTCGTATACTTCCTAAAACAAGTTCGCGATAGAAACTGTCTTCAAAAATAAAAAAATTGTTACGAATATCACTAAGTGCAGCATAGGATTTGGTATCACTCTTATACACACTTTTCATTGTATCAAATTTGTGGAGGAAAACATTCAAATTTCGGTACATATTTCGAAGTTCGGAAAGTTTATTATTGACATCATTATTATTCCCATTACTATTTACATAGCTATTTCGGATATCAGCCAAAAGTGCATAAGATATTTTTTTTGATTCCTCGAGTAAATGATCAAGGAAACTCATTGTTCTTTCCCGGCTTTGTCCCGAATTATATCTTGATACTGATGCAAAATATGCATCGTCCACCGCCAAACATTTATCATCAACAATTTTAACTTTTGAGCCGTCTTTTAGATCACCAATAACCTTAAATGTTGTATTTATGTCTTTGATGGTCAATGAAGGCCATTCAAATCCTTCAACCGGTTTGGGTACAGGTTTTTGTTCTGCCGATACTGTTTTTGTTTCTGGATTTTCATGTATGGTTTCTGTTGATATATTTTTTGGAGTTTCATTTTGGTTTGGATTAGAATTGGTATTTGTATTGGTATTCGTATAGATATTCGTATTGGTATTCATATTGGAAATTGGTTGGACCCTATTATTTTCTGTGTTTGTATTCATTTCTGGACTATTTGTATTTACTATACTATTATCATAACTTTTAATATCAATTTTTTTTGGCATTATTTTCACGTTCACTCTACTTTCTATATCAGATAAATTTTCTGCATTTATTAGACCAATAATTGGCGGTGCGAGATAATCATCATATATATTGGTCGATGCTAGTGTGGTTGGTATTTCGGCCGGTGTATTTGATATAGAAATATTATATGCTGTTTCTTTGGTCTCTTTTATCTCATAACAAATATCAATTGGGATTGAAGGTTGATCAATTACATTTTCTGTTATTGTTTCTACAAAATTTTCCTCAACGCTCAAAACTTCTTGGTCAATATAATGTTGAAGCTGTTTTTCAACCGTCAATTGGTTAGATTGTTGCTTGGCGACAGATTCTACTATATCATATTTCAATGTTGGTTTTACAGGGATTGCATCAACAGTTAAATTCATTATGGTTGGATTATTGATAATTTTTGGTTTGGATACAGATACAGATTCCGGTTCAGCATCTGATGCTAAACAATCATTTTTTTCAAATGGATATGTCATTTTGCTCCTGGTATTAAGCAAAGTCTTGATACCGCATTTTTCAGAATTTTTTGAAACATCACATTTTTGGGTTTGGCGTGTATGGTTATTTGAAATTGGTGCTAGATCATTTTCAACATAACTATATGGGGATTTAGTTTGGGATGGAGGTTGGGTTTGTGGTTGTTCGTTAGGATGGAGTTTGTTGCGATGGTATCCATGGTTAGAGTTA
>Ga0206948_1036_pt1 | contig 37371 bp, 37 predicted proteins | sample Alteio_BWOrgHeat_FD_153236 | JGI IMG/M metagenome (GOLD analysis project Ga0206948, IMG submission 153236) | Enriched cells from forest soil in Barre Woods Harvard Forest LTER site, Petersham, Massachusetts, United States -... | ecosystem: Environmental > Terrestrial > Soil > Temperate forest > O... | reverse complement strand
GGCCTCATTGTGCTGATGCACCAGCATTGACGCATTTGCTTCGAAAACAACAAGATTGCCGTCCTGATCCCTGCCGCAGTCGATGCCGAAATATTCCAAGCCGACGGCCTTTTGAATGGCGCGCAAGGCCCGGTAGTTTTTTGGCGTGAAAATAGACTCTGGATTTTCTAAGAAAGCCTTCTCTTCATCCTGCATCCATTGATGGCTGGCCATATCTGTCGTGCCATGGTGGACTTTCCAGCCATTCCCGATGCCCAGATGATAGGGCATGATTTTTCCATCAACGAAAATGAAGCGATATTTGCGGAAATGACCGTCGCATGATTGGTAGTTTATATACTCCATCAGGTAATGCTCTGTGGTGGGATCCCGGCGGATAAAGGATTCAAGAGTCTCCAAACTGTCAAGCTTTTCAAACCTGTCGCCGCCATGCGTACCCGTCGGGCGCGCCAGAAGCGGCATTGAGAAGGGGAGCTTCTCCCGCAGCGGTTCCCCGGCGGCATGCCGCACAACCTGCGCCAGGCGGCAGCCCGGTATATTCCGCAGTAAATACGCAATGCTTTCACGCGTGGTTCTTTGTATTTTAGACGGATGGTTAATAACAGGCATATCAAGCCTGTCTATCAAGTTTGCGATCTGCGGCAATATTGAATGCGCCTGATCGGCTTCGGAAACGATGTTGACGATCACTTGCCCGCTGCGTCTAAGCAACTCTATGTCGTGTTTCTCTCCGGCAAGGAATGTAAAATGATTAGTCTTGTAAGGCGCATCGGCTGTCAGATATTCCACCGGCGTATTGCCTACCCCAGGCCTTGCTGCGCGCTGGCCATCCCGTAAAAATTGCGGGCGTCCTGCGGATTAATGTCTATGGCCTGCTGATAACAATCAACGGCGCGGGCATTCTCCTGAAGCTTGTAATGCAGGTTGCCAAGCTGGTTCAGAAGGCTGGCATCATGAGGCTTCTCGATGAGCTGGTCTATCAGGTAGGCTTTGGTCAGTTCATCCCTGTTTGTTGATGCCTTGGCTCTCAGCAAGCCTTTACGGGCTGACCATTGGCGCGGGTCCAGTTGCAGCGCCGTTTGGTAGCACGATACAGCCTTGGCAACCTCTTCTTCGGCAAGAAGCAGATCGCCGATCCGGACATAGAAATGCGCAATTTTTTTGGCAACGGCGCCGCCATTGACGATATATTCCTGCGGGGCAGGGTTTTGCTGCAGGGGCGCAATAAGCTCCAGAATTTTGCGATGGCAGGATTCAATCGTTTCCGGCTCATCAGTTGCAACCCCATGAAACTGCTGTAAATCCGGGATATTCATATCGAGTGGAGCCATGGTTTATATTTCCTTATAGGGTACGGAATGCGCCAGAAACTAACATTGCAATTATTGTGCCATAAGCATCTGCTGCAATAAGGAAACTTGCTTTTATTGTTTGATGTGGTAAATATTGCCATTATTCAGTTTTTTAAAAAGGATTTCTTCCATGCCTTCACTTCATGGCGAGTCTGCCGACCTGCATAATACGCAAGCCTGGAGGTTCGCCGCTCTGGTGCAGGCGCGCCTCACATATCCGCTCGATGAAAAAGTCATCGCCATTCCCGCCAGTCCGACACCGGGTTCGCAGGACTGGAACGGCGGGGTTTTTACATTTATAGCGCCAAACGGCGAGCAGGTCAGGGTCGGGCGCGTGCGCAACGGCATCGACCGCGGCGGCGAGACATGGGTCGATGTGTCGCGCGATGGCGGCAAGAACTGGCAGCGGGTCACGGCGATCACCAAAGAAGACGAGAATGCGGGCGGAAAGCAAGTGGCTTCCGTTGAGCGTCCTTACGTCTATGGCAAGATGGTGAATGGGGAACAGTGGATTGTTCTTGGCACCTGCGCTGCCGAGCGTGGCACGAAGTGCTGGGACATACACGAAAGGGAAGCGCCGCTCGCCCATCTCGAACGATTAAAGGATGCGCCTGTCCGCGTGGCGCTCGCTGGTGATGCCGAATATGCCTATAAGGACGGTGCTCCTGTTCAGGCACCCGATGGCAGGGGCATCTATTTGGGCGCGACGCGGCACCATATCGGCGGCGCTCCCGCTGCGGCGGTTAATGCGGATACGGTCCTCTGCAAGCTTAATGAAAACACCGGCTGCTATGAAATTCTGGATGCGCCTCTGCTGCGGGCTGCGCGGGGCGATATCGACAAGACCTGTAATCGTCTTAGCTGCGAATTTGTGTTTCCTGACGGCAGCAGGTTCTGGGGCTGCGATGTCCGCAATGTCGAGGAACCCAATGCGGCGTTGAAGAACCCGCTGAAACCGGGGAATCTTCAGCAATGGACGCTGGGCGATTTCGATGAAATAACTTCCTTTGCGGTAGGGACATGGGCGAGGGGTGCTGCATTCCCCAAGGCCACTTCAGTGAACGCCATCCTTGGCAGGTCGTCATATCCCAACTACCCGACGCTGCGTTACCTTGGTATTGCGGCGGATGATGCTGCTGTCATGCTGACCTATGAGAGGGCATCGGCGACGGGCTCAAAAAGCACCTTCCAGCAATCTATCTCCCGCAAAGAGCTGTCGGAGGCTTTGGCTGGTAAAGGGCCTGCACTGATGATAAACCGTGATCCTGCTCTCACCGATGAGACTGGTTATATTATCCAGAAAGCCTGAAATACCTGATAGTTTCCTGAAGAAATATAGGTAGAATGAATTCAGGGGGCAGGCAAACATGGCTGAGAAGCAGGGCAGGGATTCATTCCAGGAGAAGAGCGCCTCCCGCACTTATAATGTCCTGACCCTCTTGCTGGTACTGCTGGTGTTCGGTGCGGCGGGGCTGCATTACATGATCAATGTCAAACAAAAGACTCTGACGCAGACGGCGGCCAGCGCACAGGCGCAGTCCATGCTGACGCAGCGCATCGCCCTGCTGGTGGCGCTTTATCAGAGTACAGGCGAAGGCAGGCAGATGGAGGACCTGAAAAGTACGGCCTCGGCGGCGATTGTCAACCATGACACAGTCGAGCCGGAGCTGTTGTCCGTCCTGCCGTCTGAGCTGAGCGATGGCTCTTCCGTGCAGGATGCAATGGCGACGGTGCGGGGGTTTGTCAGCAAAACCATGAGTTACGCTGCCTCGCCTCACGCCGAAGGAACAAAAGGCACGGCGCAGGCCATTATAACGCAATCGCGCGATGTTGCCTCCCTATGGGATGCGCTGACGACGGACTTTATCGCTGCGGCGCAAAAGCAAATCGATAACCTTATGAAGGTCTCTTTGGGCGTGTGCGCATTGATATTAGGCCTGCTGGTCTATCAAGCTGTGGCGCTGGTCAACCCGGCCATGGCCTGCATCACGCGGCAACGGTCGGACCTTGACCGTGTGGCGGCGCTGGATTCTCTGTCGGGGATTTATAACCGCGCCATGCTCTTCAAGGTCGCCGGGATGCTCATCAGCACCTATAAGCGGCAAAAACAGCCGTTGACGGCGCTTGCCATTGATATTGATTTCCTCAAAAAGATAAATGACACCCACGGGCGCGCCGCCGGAGATGCCGTGATCAAGAAAGTGGCGGCGACGCTGAGCGAAACCATGCGCACGAGTGATGTGATAGGCCGGGTCGGCGGCGGCGAGTTCTGTGTTTTCCTGCCTTCGATCGACGACCGCCGCGCCTCTCTCGTGGCCGAAAAACTCCGCGCGGCGATCGAGGCGATGCCTTTTTCGGTGAAATACAGCATGGTTCTCGTCTGCGTCAGCATCGGTGTGGCTGAAATGACGGAGTATCATAAGACCCCCGACGATATCCTCCGCGCCGCTGAAGAATCCATGCGCCGCGCCAAGGAGAATGGACGCAACATGGTCTTTTCTTTCGCGGCAGTGAATGAAGCCCTGGCCAAAGGCGCTGTGGCGGCTGCCGCCGCGCAGGACACGCCGGTTTAGGGCCTTGGCCTGCGCCTTACGGCCTTGATGGCATCAAGCAATTCCTGAGACATTCCTCCCGGAGGCGTGGGCGCTTCAGGAGCCTGTAAAATATCGTTCCTTACGGGCTTGGGTTTTTTAGGGGTGCGTGGTGGTGCTTGCTGTGATCCGATCTTGACGCTGCCACCGGCGTTGATTGAGGCATTTGCATCAGAACCGTTCAGTTTAAGGCTGCCGCCTGCATTTAGTATGGCGCCGCTTCTTGCATATTCGCTCTTAAGTGAACCACCGGCATTGAGTAACGTACTTTCTTCAACGATCCCGATATTTGCTGAACCGCCTGCATTGTAGACCCCACGGCTGCCCAGGTTACCGGCCCTTAATGAACCGCTGGACCTTAATTTGGCTCCTTCTCCGACATCGCCAACCGTTGCACTGCCTTTTGTATCTATATCTGCATTGTCACCCAAGTCACTTGCACTGAAGGAGCCTGATGACCTGACCTTGAGCGCATCACCTGCGTCTTTAATCTCGACTGAGGCATCGGTAGAAATAGTTACGTTTTCTCCCAGTTGCGCTTTCGATGTCACGCCGCTGATCTGCGGTTTCGAGGCATTGGCATTGAACGAATTGGGAAGCACTTCTTTGCCATTGATAAATACACGGCCATTGCCGGAAATATTGACAGACGCCGCATTTGCGCCGTTCACTGTAACTGTCCTGCCATTGACTGACACTGAAGTGAATGACCCGCCATTGCCGCCGCTGATAACCTGCGCGCCGCCTTTGGCATTTAGTTTTAAGTTGTTCCCGCCGCCTTCTTCAAGCACGAGGCCACCGTCACGGGCGGTTGCTTCCACGTTATCCGGTACAAAGGTTTTGAAGATGATGGAACCATCATAATCAAACTTCTCCCCGGGGGTGATGGGGCGGTCAATAATCAGGGGGTCTTTCTCGGACATCTCTCTCTCCGGTAACAATCGTTAATTTAATGGTTCGCAATATTCTATAATACATAGTCATAATAATCAATATTATTCGTAATTAAAAAAAATAAACTAATAATATCAGATACTTATATTCAGTGCAAAACTCCGTATCGTTAACATCCCAGCAGGTAGCAGCTATACGCGGAATGTCTTATCATTGTTAAATGAAGGCGCAGAAAACCTATTCAACGTCCGGGGTTATCCTTTTCCTGCTGAGTCTGGTGTATCTGGGCGCGGAGCTTGTGTTTAACCGGCAGCTGCTGGATGTCTCGTCTTCCGTAAGGTCTGACCCCGATCAGGTGGAGCATATCCAGTATTTCGGGCGCGCGGCCTCCGGCCTCGGGTTTACGCTGCTGGTGCAAGGGATTTTTCAGCAGTTCAGGTTCAGAATCGCCAGCCGCAAACAGTGGACGATTTTTTCTATCATTACCCTTATATGCTTTCTCCCTTTTCTCCTCGCGCTTGGGCAGACGTTTCTTGAGATGGTGGCGCAGGACCGTCCGGGTGGCGATGCCCCTTATACGGAAGGCATGGCCTGGGGCTTCCTGCCTTTTGCCGGGCTGTGCTTTGTGCTGGCGGGCAGGGGCAGCAAGCCTTTTGCCGTCGTTATCGGGCTGATCATCATGACATGGCCGGCGATGTTTTACGGGCAGAAGCTTGCGGTCGAGCGTTTCATCATATCGCCGACGACGGCGGAGGAACGGCTGGATGCCCATTATATCCTGCTGCTGCGCTCGGGCATCGAGGACTGCATCATCCTTTTGGAAGACACGCAGCTTTGCGATGGCGACACGGCGAATGACGTGGAGAAACGTTCGACCCGCGCGGTGCTGGGTTCGCTGTTCATGCTGAACACGGCGGCGGTTTTTGATGGGCTGAGCTTTTCAAAGGACCAGATCATCGACTCGATTTCCGCGCAGGACATGTGGTTCTCCTCCAAGGAATATTACCAGCAATACCTGCAACAGGTGGCGGGCAAGCGTGACCAGTATGAGAAGTTCCTTAATGATAATTATTACCTGCCCTACAAGCAGGCCTCCGACCTTTACCTGAAAACCTATAACAAGGCCGCCAGTTTTTACATGCAGGCCTCTCAGCCGGGGCGTTTTGCGCAGGTGGCGGCAGAGGCGGCCGGCCAGATACAGGGCCTGATAGAGACCGGCTGGCAGCAGTATGAGGGCGCCGACAGCACCTATAAAAGTATGGCCGCCAGCACGGCTTCTAGCGTCGAGCAGGGGATCTATTCAAAACTTTGCCGGGGCCATGAAGCCCTTTGCAACAGCGCCATGAGCAGGATGTATAACGGCACGAGCGTGGACAACGCCATGAGCGAGATGCAGGCCGCGGCCGCGGAAAAATTCTACGAGAAGACGGGCTACCCGCCGGATATCAACAGCAAGGAAGATTTTATCCGCAACCAGAAGACGCAGGACGAGATCCGTACGCATGTCGAACAAAAGCTTCAGGAGCAGATAGAAGGTTATGCGCTGCCTGCCAACTGGATATATGACCCCGCTACTTTCAGGGGCGAGCTGCTGCATATGCTGCAGGATGAAGGGCAGAACAAGGCGCTGGCGGCCGCAAGCCAGGCGCAGCAGGCCTGGCATGACAAGGTGCAGTCGCAGTTCGGGACCAATATCCAACCTGGCTTGAACCGGGAGGATTTCTTCAAGCACATGGGGGGCGACCCGCTGCCGCCGCTCAAGGATCTCGTGATGTCAGAGGGGGATTTCAAGAAAAAGTATATCGTGCCCATCAACAGACAGATTGCGGACGAGACGCTGAAAAATATCAAGGACGAAGCGCCATCGTATGCTAACAGGCAGGAACTGGCGGAGCAGGGCAAGGATTATATCCGCGTGCTCTATATTCCGGCCATCGCGCTCTGCCTCTCGATCATGATCGTGGTGATAACGATTGGCCGGTACGTGACGGCGCTCGCGACTGACGCCACAAAGAAAGCGAAGCTGTTCAGCGGACTGACGCGGCGGCAGCGCAACATCATCAGGCCGTTTTACTGGGCGGTGTTTCTGACACTGGCTCTGGTGCTGCCTTACAAGTGGCCTAACCCTTATATATCAACAGCCGCCTACCAGAAATATTACCACTTCGCCCGCACAAGATACCCCGTCACCGCCCAGCTGCTCGACTGGGTCGTTCACGTGCAGCCCATCATCTACCGCGCCGGTGCTTATATGCCGGAGGTAGAGTATATTAAGAAGGAAGTGTCAAAGGGGGCGGAGTAAGGAAGCTTACTGGTTAAGCGGGTCCCTGGTGCTGTGGAATTTAAATGAGCTATAAAGCAGCTTGTCCGTGCAGTCATCCGTCAGCATGTCCAGCGCCTCGCCATGGTGGGACTGGATGGTAAACTGGTTTGCCAGCCATATATTGTGTTCACGGAACATATTCATCATGCCTTTCATGTAAGCGTGGATGAAGGGGGGGTCGTTTTGTTTCGGATTGTCGTGCACGATAGTGAAATTGTATTCCGTGTCGGCTATTTTGATCTGCGGTCCAAGGGGGTTGCCGCTGGCGTCATTTATGCCCTGAAACTCCTGGTCTATGGTCTCTCTCAGGTCATCGTAGAACTTGCCCCAGTTGTGGATGGCTTTCTGCATGTTCTCCGGCGAGGAATTTTCGTGTTCGGTCATATAGGTATGCGTGCTGACGAAATCAGGCAGCTCGTCGCGGTTCACATGGAGAACGAAGTCCTGTTTTATAGAATCAAGAAAAACTTTAAGGCGGGCTATGTCGGACTGGTTGCTGTTCGTCCATGCCGGACCCCCGACATAAATTTCAAACCCGAGCGAACGCGCATACTCCTTTAACGCAGGGACGGTTTTTTTCCAGTTATCGGCATAGGTCGCGGCATCCCAGTGGCAATAATTATTCGGTTCGTTCGCGAACTCGTAAAGCTGGACCCGGTTGCCCGCGGCTTTGATGATCTCCTTCAGCCAGTCGAGGTTCCAGCTGTCGATGGCGCTGTCACATTGCTTGTTCCATACGGGCGGCAGCTTGATAAGCGGGTAGGCGCCCATGCTCCTGATCCCGTCCACGACCATGTTAAATTGCGCCAGCGTCTGCTTTGGCTCCGAGCCTTTTTGCTTCATGTAATCAAACTTCGCCCAGTTCGCCCAGCGGATAACGCGGACTTTTGCATCCATGACTTTCTGCCGGCATACGGGGTTACTGATGGCATTGCCGCCATCCATGTTCCAGCCGCCAATCTCGGAGCCGTAGATCATGTAGGGTTTGTCAAAAATGGAGCGATCGAGAATGGGCAAGGATTGCTGCGGAGAGGAAGGCACCTGCGCCTGCGCTGAAGAGGAAAGCAGGATGATAAGGCACGCACACAATATAAACAGATTACAACGCATGGTTCTCCACCGAGTCTTAATGTCTGCTCTATCGTAGTTTGAATTAATAAAAACAGCAACAGGCTCTCTGCAGGGCGCAAAGATCGCAAAAAGCTGCAGCAATGTAGAAAATCACTTGTTATTTAATTATATATCTGTAAAATACAGAACTTCTTTAAATAGGAACCATGATGAAAAAACATTACCTGTACCTTGATGCTGCTCGCGGTTTTGCGGCCATATCTGTTGTGATTTACCACTTCAAGGATTTCTTGCCTGCCTCATTGCCCTTTCAAGGTAGCTTTCTTGCAGTTGATCTATTTTTCCTGATGAGCGGTTTTGTTATCTGCCGCTCCTATGAATCCCGACTGCAAGACGGGACGATGAATTTCTTCTCTTTCGCCAAGACGCGTATTATCAGGCTTTATCCTTTGTATCTTCTTGCCACGGTAATCGGGTTTTTATATCAGGTGGTCAAAATCCATCTTCATATGCCGAGTGCGGCGTCGGTCGGGATGCTTCTTTCAGCACTTCCCACCGCAGTTTTTATGTTGCCAAGTTCAATGGCTATGCCTTCGGCCGGGTCCTCTTTTCCCTTCGCTCCTTCCGCCTGGTCTCTTTCTCTGGAGTTGTGGTTTAATCTTGTATGGGCTCTGGGTCTTTACAGGCTTTCACCGCGCGGCATTGGCTGTCTGACATTGCTGTCGGCGGCGGTGCTGATATTTGAAGGCGTAAAGTTCGGTACCGTGGATCTCGGATGGGGCTTTTCTACGCTCCTGGGCGGTGCTGCGCGATTCTGGTTTTCATTTCTTCTGGGGATTTTAATCTGCCGGTTCAGAAACAGTTTCTCTAGGATCAGTTTACCCTTATGGCCTGCAGCCTTGCTTGCCTCGCTGTTCATAAGCATCGCACAGCATAATATTATTTTGCAATTTACATGGATATTTGCTGTGTTTCCCTTGTTCGTATTTCTTGCTTTGCGCAACGAGCCTTCGGGAAAGGCGGTTGCCTTGTCTGACTTCCTTGGAAGGACTTCTTATGCTATTTACATCCTGCATGCGCCGCTGGAGCTTTTTCTGTTCGGGATTTTCAAGGCGCTCTTTCACGCAGACCCGCTGAAGTTAGCCCCTTTTTCGGGGGTGGTTGCGGTTCTGACCGTGATACTTATCTCTTCAGCACTGACATATTTGTATGATGAGCCGCTGCGCAAGAAGGTTAAGTTACTTGGCAAAAAGCTGTAGCTTTTAGTTGAGCGGAACGGGACGCAAGAGAGAAGGGACGCTCCACTGTCAGGAATAGAAGTATTGGCAGAGTAAGCGATACAATGAATGATGTTGTCATCATAGCAAAGAAAAATACCGGCCCTTTTTCGGCGATGATAAAAATTTTCGAGAACACAAGAAAAAACCCCTTTAGGGCAAGTCCATGTATTAGATAATAGGAGTAGCTCATATTGCCAAACCAGCGCAGGGGGGTGATTGAAAAGCTCCGTGCCAGCCATTCTGACGGATAACGAAAACACGAAAAGCACATGATAAAAAAAGCAGAGGAAACGGCGAGCGTTTTCAGGGCATCGTCCAGATGACTTGTTGCCGGACTTGACCGGATCAGCAGGGTCGCAGCGACAACCAGCAGCCCGAGGGCGCTTCCCGGTGCCCGGGTGCGCGTATTGTTCAGTATTTCGAAAAGCAGAATACCCGCCACAAAAGTAATGAGGCGAAAGGGTCCGCCATATACAGCGCAATAAGCAAGAAAGCCTATTGCGACGGCTGAGAAAAAACATACACGCCAGAGGCTGGTGCGCTGACGCAGGCTTAAAACAGAGATTATCAGCGGTATCAGCAGATAATACAGCATTTCGTAACTGAGCGACCAGGCGACCGTTATGATCGGCTCAATCCTGGCTATGCCGGGAAGCAAAAGGAGATTTGCTACAAGATATTCAGCCCCTTGGAAAAAGGAATGCGGAATTTTGTTCTCTGCGGGGAATAGGAAAGACAAGCTGATATAAATCAGAAACACGACGATAAAAGCCGGATAAATCCTTTTTACGCGCCTGTATATGAAGGAGAAGAATTTTTGTGGTCGTATAATCAGTGAGCCGTAAATCAGATACCCGCTCAGGACAAAAAACAAATCGACGCCGACATTTCCTACGAGATGAAGTGCTGTAACGAAAGAGTAGAAGTTAGAACCTTTGTCGAGCCATGGATCGGCCTGAGCCGCATAATGCACAAGGAACACCAGGAAAACCGCGAAGCCACGCATCCCTTCCATTGAACGGAGATTATGTTCCTTGCCTCCGCGGGACAATTCGAACCGAGATTTTAACCAGTCTGCAAATATGCGCGTCAATAAACGAACCGAACTGCTTTCATTCAAGGTATCGGGGTATACTTGGCCCACGCTACTTCTGCCGTGGCGGGACCTGCATAAGTGAAATGTCCCATCCACGAGTCTTCGCTTTTTGCGCCAGACCATAGCGTTAAATAAAGATAGCTTGGGTGCGAAGGAATGGGGTCGCCTTTTTTTGTTTCATGGATCAGTTTGCCATCAGCATAGAAACGTACTGCATCCGGCAGCCACTTGATGGCGTAATCGTGAAAGCCCTTGGAAGCGTCATAGCCCAGAGGGACCCTGATGGCCAGCGGTGGAGATGGCTTGTTATTCGTCCAGACGGTAATGTCTACAGTGTCCGTCTGTTTTCCCATGAACTCCATATCAATCTCGTCATGTACAGGGCCTTGATTTGGAGGGCCGGCATAGGTGAAGAAAGCCGTATTGAGGCCTGAGCCTGCAGCTGTACGCATCCGTGCCTCATAGCGCCCGAACCCGGTTGCTTTTTTGTATTGAATCCCGGGGCATCCGATGGGACGAACTTTTCCGCCTCTATCCGACAACGTTAACAGCAGCATTTTATTATCGGCTGAAAGAGCGTCTCTGCGCCATTCGCAGGATTGATGGTCGCCGTTTGTCCAGCCGTCATCTATATACCAGTGGCTTTCATCAATATGAGAATTCGGTGTAAAGAATGGCAAGTCTTCTGCCAGAGCTGCACTGGTACTGGCAAAAAACAAAATTGCCAGACTACCTACAAGTGCAGAGGTACGGTAAATTGATTTAATACGCGCCTGGAAGGAAGCCATATTTGTGCAACCTCAGATGGATGAAGGGGTCAGGTAATCTATCCAATCAGGTTTCGCATGGACTTCAGGTCTTTCAGCATGGACTGGAGTTCATCCCTTTTTTTGCCGACAGATGAGGGGGCTGCAGCCGTTTCCTCAACTTGAGCCTTAGTATCCGCGATGCGGTTGGTGAGGTTACCGCGGGTGCTGTGCAGGAGTTTTTGCACGCCCTTGATGGTGTAACCTTCCTGATAGAGGAGGTGGTAGATGTTTTTCAGTAATTCGACATCTTCCGGACGGTAGTAACGGCGTCCGCCGCCGCGCTTGAGCGGGCTGATCTGGCTGAATTTGCTTTCCCAGAAACGCAGAACGTGCTGCTGCACTTTCAGCTCATCTGCCACTTCGCTGATGGTGCGGAAGGCGGAAGCTGATTTCTCCGGTGCCGCCTTGGCCGCTTTCTTGAGCGGGCGGCGGTTGGGGATGTTCTGGACGGGTTGTTCGGTTGCGGGGGAGGCTTTGGGGGCGGAAGTCGGTTTCACGACTGATGACGGCGTGGAGGACATGGGGGAGATGTTCCTTTAAATCTTTTCTGAACTTTTTTTATTAAATTTTTTTTTAGGGTTTTTATTCTGCCGCGTTAATGCGGTCTTTCAGTACGTTGCTGGCGCGGAACGTCAGCACACGGCGGGGAAGAATAGGCACTTCTTCTCCGGTCTTCGGGTTGCGGCCCACGCGTTGGCGTTTGCTGCGCACCTGAAATGTGCCGAAGGAAGATATCTTGACCATCTCTCCGCGTTGCAGGGCTTTGCAGATTTCCGCGAGGACGGTTTCCACTAAATCAGCGGATTCGTTTCTGGACAAACCAACTTGTTCGTAGACGGCTTGGCTCAGGTCTGCACGGGTTATTGTTTGGTTGTTCATGTTGCACCTCAATTAAAGATCAACGTTGCAATCACAGTATCGATTCACAATAACGCAGTCAATACAAAGCGTTGAGTAATAAAGTTATAGTGTGAGTAAGCCTTGAAACCCGCGCAGAACAAGGGGTTACGGGGTATCACCAGCGGACGAGAGCTGCGCCCCAGGTGAAGCCGCCGCCCATCGCTTCCATGAGAATCAGGTCGCCGCGCTGGATTCGCCCGTCTTCAATGGCAGTATAAAGGGCGAGGGGAATCGATGCGGCGGATGTATTGCCGTGCTGTTCTACCGTTATAACAACGCGTTCCGGCGGCAGGCCCAGTTTTTCGGCTGTGGCGTCGATGATTCTCTTGTTGGCTTGGTGCGGCACGAGCCATTGGATGTCCGTGCCCTGCAATCCGTTGGCTTTGAGGGCTTCGACAACGACTTCGCCCATGCGCGTGACGGCGTGGCGGAAGACTTCCCGTCCGTTCATACGGACATGACCAACCGTCTGCGTGGTGGCGGGGCCGCCATCCACATATAAGTTGCCGCGCTGTGCGCCCTCGGAGTGGAGATGTGTGGAAAAGATGCCGCGGTCTTCCTTCGTGCCCTTGGCCGTATCGTCGGCTTCGAGGATGACGGCACCCGCGCCATCGCCGAACAGCACGCAGGTGGTGCGGTCGGTCCAGTCGAGCAGGCTGCTGAAACGCTCAGCGCCGATCACAAGAGCGCGGTTTATCTGTCCGGATTTTATAAAGTTATCCGCCGTCGCTAAAGCATAAATGAAACCGGAGCAGACAGCCTGAATATCGAAAGCAAAGCCTTTGTCCCCCATGCCGAGGTTGTCCTGGATGGTCACGGCGGTGGCGGGGAAGGTCTGGTCGGGAGTTGTGGTCGCCAAAAAAATGGCGTCGATATCAGTCGCAACCAGCCCGGCCTTCTCCAGCGCCTTGCGCGCGGCGCGGGTGGCCATATCGGAAGTTGTCTGGTCTTTGGCGGCGATATGGCGGGCCTTGATGCCGGTGCGCTGCTCAATCCACTCATGGGTGGTCTCAACGATCTTCGCGATATCGTCATTGGTCATCACGCCTTCGGGCAGATATGCGCCGCAGCTGATAATACGGGAGCGTCTCATGCGGCAGTTTCCTCACTCGATTCAGATTGTACCGAACCAATACCCATACTTTCAAGCTCTTGAGCGACTTTCTCGTTAAACTTGATGAGGACCATTTCAGCGGCGACGCTGATGGCGTTGGCGAAACCTACGCCATCCGTGCCGCCATGGCTTTTAATGCAGAGGCCTTTAAGTCCCATAAAGCTGGCGCCGTTGTAGGAGCGCGGATCGACCCTTTTCCTGAGCGCGATAAAGGCAGGCAGGGCGACGATAATGCCCGGCAGACATAATACAAAGCCAAGCTTCATCAGCCAGGAGCCCTGAAAGGCCTGCTTGACGAGGCTGGCCATCAGCTTGGCCGTGCCTTCGATAGACTTCAGGACGATGTTGCCGGTGAAACCATCTGTTACGACAACATCAACCGTGCCGCTGCCGATATCATCGCCTTCGACGAAGCCGATATATTTGCCGGGCAGGTGGGTGGCTGTACTCAGGAGTTCTGCCGCCCCTTTGACAACTTCATGCCCCTTCATGGATTCAGAACCTATATTAAGTATGCCGATGCGGGGTTCTTTAATTTTTAAGATTTCACGTGAAAAAACGCCGCCAAGAATCGCAAACTCCAGAAGATTTTTCGGATCGCATTCCACGTTCGCGCCGAGATCAAGCATGACGGTGCCGTGGCCCGCGACTTTGGTAGGCAGGGGTGTCGCAATGGCAGGGCGGGTAATACCGGGCAGGACTTTCAGCACAAACTTGGCCATGGCCATCAGCGCACCGGTATTGCCGGCGGAGACGACGCATTGAGCTTCGCCCTTAGCAACGGCATCGATGGCGAGGCGCATGCTGGAGTTGCGGCCATTGCGGAGAGCAATGGAAGGCTTGTCTTCGCTGGTGATGCGGTCAGGCGTATGGCGCAGCGCGACCACGCTTTCCAGCCCCGGATACTTTTTGATCAGGGGCTTTATCTTGTTTTCATCGCCAAAAATGAGGAAGGTGGCCTGAGGGTATTTCTGCCGCGCGAGATGGGCACCCTCAACCACGACATGAGGCGCGTGATCGCCCCCCATTCCATCCAGGGATATTACCAGACCATTTTGCAAAGGGGATGCCTTTGTTATTTCAGTTTAGGGAAGTGCTAGTCGATGTCGATGACTTGCTGACCCTTATACATGCCAGTCTTCAGGCATACGTGGTGCGGGCGCACCATTTCGCCTGTGTGCTTGTCTTCAACGACGGTGGGGGACTTCAGCGCGTGGTGTGAACGGCGCATGTCGCGTCTGGACTTCGAGGTCTTTCTTTTTGGAACAGCCATTTTTGTACTCTTTCTAAAGTTAATCAGGTTCATTACATAAGCAAAATTACCCATTCAGGCAAGAGAAATTCGCTCAAAAGTCACTTTTTTCACTAATTATGTTAAATATCAGACGATTCATGTTAACAAAGGTTAATTTCATGGTACAATGGAATCTGGGTTCGTTTCTATTAACACTTAAGTTCAAAGGGGAATAGTACCATGCGGGTTCTACTTGTAGAAGATGATCAGTCCACAGCCAAGAGCATAGAGTTAATGTTGAAGTCCGACGGCTATGTCGTTGACATGACCGATATGGGGGAAGACGGCCTCGAGATCGGCAAGCTCTACGAATACGACATCATCATCCTCGACCTGATGCTGCCCGACCTGGACGGCTATGAAGTTTTGAAGCGCCTCCGCGCCGCCAAGGTGGAAACGCCCATCCTGATCCTCTCCGGCTTGTCCGAGCTGGACAGCAAGCTCAAAGGCCTCGGCTTCGGTGCCGATGACTACCTGACCAAGCCTTTCGACAAGCGCGAACTGATGGCCCGAATCCAGGCGATCGTCCGCCGCTCCAAAGGCCATGCCCAGAGCATCATCAAGACCGGCCCGATCACGGTCAATCTGGATGCCCGCACGGTCGAAGTAGAAGACAAGCAACTGCACCTGACCTCCAAAGAATACGGAATCATCGAACTGCTCTCTCTCCGCAAGGGCTCGACCCTGACCAAGGAAATGTTCCTCAACCACCTCTACGGCGGCATGGACGAACCCGAAGTCAAGATTATCGACGTCTTCATCTGCAAGCTGCGCAAGAAGATCGAGAAGCTTTCCTCCGAGGGCGGTGCCTGTATCGAGACTGTCTGGGGCAGAGGCTACGTCCTGCGCGACCCGAACGGGGCAGGGACGTCGGCGAAGGAATCGGTTTCGGTATAATTTTATAACTTTCTAAGTTTCCCAGTATCTCCCCACAATAATTCCCTCTCCCCCTGTGGGAGAGGTGCAGGTGAGGGGTGTCCAGCGCAGTACTGCGCGATATAAAATCCACTGTCAGAGACATAGTCTAGATATTACCGCCATGCCGAAATCATTTGAAACATGGGATTTACTCTGAAGACATGACTTTAGTTTCTTTAATGAAAGATATGAAAGAAAATAAAGTCACACATTTTCCGTGGATGGAACGCACCGTTCTTTGTTTAGCTGTAGGAGTTGCCTACGCCAGCGTTTGGTCAAACGAATTTGTCTGGGACGATAGAGTCCTGATCGTACTGAATGAGTTTTTGAAGTACTGGAGCAATCTTCCAAAACTACTGACGAGTTTGGGTTATGCGGGACATGGTATACCGGGCGGGTTTTACCGCCCCATTCAAATGCTGATCTACTTTTTAATTTATCAGGCATTCGGTCTCTCAACAGTTGCCTTCCACGCTCTAAATGTCGTTCTGCAGGCTTTTAATGCCTGCCTGCTGCATCACTTCGGCATAAGGGCGGGGTTCAGGAAGGGCGTTGCCTTCGCCGCCGCCCTGCTATGGGCGGTGCATCCTCTCCACACAAACATTGTCACTTACATGGTCTCCACGGCGGAATTGCTATGGAGCCTTTTTTGCCTTTTGGGGCTGATTACGCTATTGCCTGATTTTACGCCGCAAAAAATCTGGAAGGCCCTGATTTTTTTTGTACTGGCGCTTGGCTGTAAGGAATCCGCCGTGGTCTTCCCGGCCTTGGCGACGGCGACGCTTTTCTTCATTAGCAAGGAACGTGTGCAAATTTCCGCTTGCCTGAAGATGTGGCCGTTGTGGTTACTCTCAACTTTCTATATCGCCATCTGGCTATGGTTCATGCATGCCTCAGGCTACGCCTCGGACACAAGCGGGGATCCGGCGCATTTTCAGGATTACACTTCTAACTTTACAAATCGTATCCTGACGTGCCTGGCTACTCTGCCCGTTTATGCCCAGCTGATTATCTTTCCGGCGGGCCTGCACATTGAACGGGCTTTCCCTGTGTTTTCCACACTGGCGGCGTGGCAGCCTGCTGTCGGCTTGTTGATGGCAGTGTCCGCCCTTGTGCAAATAATCTGGGGAAAAATGCGGCGGGGACGGGCTTTTAGTGTTGGACTTATCTGGTTCGCCGTGGTGCTGTCACCTTATACCGGTATTGTTATTCCCGTAGACGCGCTGATAAATGAGGGCTGGATGTATATGCCCACTATGGGGCTTTTTTTAGGTCTCACACAGACTGTCGCTAATTTTCTTGAGACAAGACAAAACTTGGCGCGGCTTCTCGTAATAATCCTGGCGTTTTCATTAGGCATTACAACGTTTTTTCAGAACAAGGTTTGGCGCAACCTCGAGACACTCACTCAGAACGTCATTCAAAACGGAGGACGAGAGGATCGTCTTGCCGCACATCTGGACCTATACTATCTGGAGCGGGGAGAATTCGATAAGGCGATCAAACAACTTCTGCATGAAGTCAACCATCCGGACGGACGTACCAGAAACCAAATGGCAGAAATTCATATGAGTTTAGCACTTGCATGGCTTCATATAACCCCGAGTAATGCCAATCAGTTGACAATTGACGATATAAACCGTGCCTTGCCCTCTTCGCAATATATCCCCGAAGCCCTCATAGAACTTGGAAAAGCCCTTGAGGATAATCCCGGTTACTATTGGGCACATATAGTGTTAGCTGCCATTTATCAATATCAGGGAGATAGCCAGACGGCTGATTTTCATCTCAGGCAAGTCAGAGACATCCTGCAGAAACAGCGTGGGGGTTCTCTCCCTACACAATCCCCGCCCCATACCCTCCCAGCGCCGCCTTAAGCTGCTGGTTGTTTTTTACCTGCGTTTTAAAGAGCAGTTGCTGCTGCAGGCGCACGGTGTCGAGGTTGTCGAGTTCGGCGGGGTTGGTCGCGGCGTTGGCTTTACGGACAAGATTGGTGATAGCGTCGTTCACATCCTGCAGGTTGCCGCTGCGGGCGGCGGCGGCGGCTTGTTTGAAGGCGAAGGCGAGGCTGTCCGCCGGAGGGGTGACGGCCTCCACGAGACCGGGTTCTATCTGTTTGCTCGCTTCAGGGAACATCATGGCCGCCTGGTTGAAGAAGGTATAGAGAAAACCGCGCACATCCGGCGAAAGGTCCTTGATGCCCGCTTGCGGCGGCGTAGTATTCGTTGAGCTTGCAACAATCGCGCGCTTGACGGCGTCAATTATCCCCTGGTCAGTAGTTCCATACAAACTCATCCTTTCTCCGAGGCCGGAGGGATCATAAGGGTCATGAGGTTTATATGAACCTGAATCCAGCACCTGCTGGAAAGTGTTCTGCGTCGCTAGGTCGTTGTAGATGACGACGTTGAGTTCGAGCTTCCTGCGGTTTTCCTGCTCGTACTGATAGAGCGCGCCAAGCATGGCTTCCGCTGATTGCTCCGGCGTCAGCCCGTTGCTGGTGCCGAGCGCAGGTGATGTGATGCGGCTGATATCTGTTTGCTTTTCTGCTTCCAGCAGCGCGTTGTAGACGCCTGCCTTCACGCGCTCAAAAGTGTCCTGCGGGCACGCATCGTTGATGACTGTGGCGTGCAGGAGATAAGGGATGTCCGCGCGACCGGAAAGGGTCAGCAGGGCTGAGCCGTCGGGGCGCGCTTTGCGGGTTCTCAGGATTTCGTCCTGATAATCCTGCATCCCGGCGCCAAATCCTGCGCGGTTCAGTGCGGCGCCGACGCCGTATTTTGAGCTTTCAATACCGAACTGCGGCACGATGATGGCATCCGCCGCCGTGCGTGTGATGTCACCCTGCGTCAGTGTAACGTTCATATCCGGCTCCTGGTTCTGTGGTGAAGGCTCCATTTTTGCCTCATATGCGTTTAAGCTTAAAATAGCGGCATCCGCAGTGACGATTTTTACGTTGCCATTGGCGGCCAAGTGCACACCGTTCTTCAGTGCGACATCTTCCCATGTCGCGTAACCTTGCGGCGGGAGATATTTTCCGGCGGCATATTGCCCTTTGATTCCTGTCACAGCTTCCATGGAGTTTGTCGCGGCGGCCGAGACGCCGTCATCCGTTGCGCGGTCGTTGGCGAAGAAGTCATTGCCGGGCAGGGAGGCGTGGTCCCATGCGACTATTTTGTAAAGTGTGCAGTTCGAGAAATCATCGCCCGTTTCCTGATAGGTTTCCGGCGGCGCCAGTTGCGGCTTGCCCGGGTTTTGCATCGCGGGGCGGACGCGGTATTGTATACCCTGAATGTCGCGCTGCTCATTGCCGCATTCGTTGAAGCTGTCGAAATAGACGCCCTTGATACCGCCGAGCTTATCGCCGTGTTTTTCCAGCAGGGTTTGCAGGGCAGTATTCAGGTGCCCCGCCATTTCTCCCCTGAATTTTCCGGCGAAAGCGCCGCAGCCGATGCCGGGCAGGGTGACGAAGGCGGGTTTGCCCGCTTGTTTCGCATTTTCGCTGGCTTCGGCGAAAAGCGGCAGCATCCGTCTTTCGATCAGGGCATTGTATTTCTGCTGGTCAATTTTGCCGCTTGTCGTGACTTCGGTATAGTCGGGTGACTTGCCCCTGAATCCGGCGCCGGTGTTGAGCAGCGCGCCCGGCGTGAACAGCAGGTTTCCGTCAAGGGGTGTTGTGTATTGTTTGAAGTCGGGGCTGGACGGCGACCATACGCCGTTATCGAATATTTTTGCCGCCATCGTCACGTTGATATCGCCCAGCAAGGCAAGCTCGCGGTGGTTCCAATCGCTGCCATCGCCCCTGATTTCGCTTTCGGCGAAGAGGCGCGGAGGCTTCGTCGCCAGCAGGGCTTCGAGGAATTTTTCCGTGGATATGTCGGAGAAAGGATTTTGCGCCAGTTTTTCCTTGAGCCTGTCGCCCGGCGTTGCTTTGCCTGTAGTTATATCGGCTTTATATTGCACGAGGGATTGCAGCGTCTTTTCGCTTAAAACTATGTTGTAGGCTGTACCGGTCATCTGTTTCTTCCTGTCTTAAATAATCATATTATATTTAACATATTAACATATATTGTCAAATACTTAAATTAGGTGGACTACTAAGTTTTTGTTATTAAAGTGTTTATTAGTAAAATTTAACGGTGCAACATGCCTGCTTTCAGCCTCGAAACAACCCTTGTACCGCTCACGCTACTGATCCTGCTCGGCTGGATTGTGGGGCGGGTGCAGAACGTTGACCTGAAATCCGTTTCAACGATGCTGATCTATGCCATTTCGCCGGTGGTCGCTTTTGGCTCGACGGCGCAGCTTTCGTTTCACGGCACGTATGTACTGCTGCCGATTATCTCCTTCGTGCTGGCATCTTTTTGCGGGCTGACAAGTTTTGCGCTCGGGCTGCTGCTGCTGAAGCATAAGGATATGGGCTACCTCCTGCCGCAAGCGACGGGCTCTGGCAACAATGGTTATTTTGGCCTGCCGCTGGCGATGGCGGTTTTGCCACCGGAGCAGGTGGGTGTCTATTTTCTCATCATGCTGGGCACGTCTCTTTTCGAGGCGACGCTGGGCTATTACTTCGTCGGGCGCGGACACCTGACGGTTGCCCATGCGCTGAAACGCGTAGTGGGTATGCCTGTCATCTATGCCATCACGGCGGGGCTTATCCTTTCATCGCAGCACATCGCGCTTGATCCCGGCCTGCTGAAATTGTGGGATGCGGCGCGGGGAAGCTATGTGTGCATCGGCATGATGATTATCGGCATCGCGTTGGCGAAACATAAAAAACTGGCCTGGGAGCTGGATTTTATCGCGCTCGCCATGTTTGGTAAATATATCCTGTGGGCGGTGGCCATCGCCGCCTTTGTCTGGACGGATATCCACGTGCTGAAAATATACGATGCGCCGATTTATACGATGGTCGCGATCCTCGGCATCACGCCCGCCGCCGCCAACACCGCCGCCTTTGCCGCGCAGCATGATTTCAAACCGCAGCTTGCCGCGACGATTGTTTTTTTAACGACGATCATTTCGTTCGTTTTCCTGCCCCTGATGCTGCCGGTTATTTTTGTTTTTGCGCACCGCTGAAGGTCGAGTCTACCCGGACATAAACCCCCCTGATATCGGGCAGGGGCTTGAATTCCTCCGATATGCCGAGCACGGTTTCCGCGCCGCCGAGGAAGAGGGCGCCGTCTTGCTTGACGACGCCTTTGATGGAACCCAGCACTTTTGTTTTGGTCGTCACGTCGAAGTAAATCAGCACATTGCGGCAGAAAACGATATCAAACTGGCCTAGGTGATTAAGGTCTGTCAACAGGTTGGCTGTCTTGAAATTGATCATCTCCTTCAGCTCCGGCTTAACGGCCCAGTTATCGCCCTGTTTGGCAAAATACTTGATGAGCATCTGGATAGGCAGGCCGCGCTGGACTTCGAACTGCGAATAGACGCCGGTCTTGGCCTGCGCCAGGATATCCAATGACAGGTCTGTCGCCACGATCTCGAACTTCCATCCGGCCAGTGATGGATATTCCTTCAGCAGCATCGCGATCGAGTAGGGCTCCTGGCCGCTGGAGCAGGCGGCCGACCAGATACGGAGGGTCTTTTGCGTCGTGCGCGATTTGGCGAAATAAGGCAGCAGGGTTTCCTTTAAACGGTCAAACGGCGTTGAATCGCGGAAGAATGACGTTTCGTTGGTCGTCATGGCCTCGACGACGGCGCGCTGCAACTCCGCATTGGGCGCCTGCCGCATCTTTTGCACCAGCCCGCTCAAGCCGCCCTGAATTCCCTGTTTCTGCGCCAGCGGCAGCAGGCGGGATTCAAGCAGGTACTTTTTCTCGGGCGTGATGATCAGGCCCGATTCCTTCCGCAGCAGGTCTTCGAAAAATTTGTATTCCTGGTCGTTCACAGGCTTCCCCCGCGGTCGGCATAGACCCTGACGGCCTTTGCCATGGAGTTCAGCGGCAGGACCTGTGTGCAGACGCCTGCCGTCGCAACCGCGCCCGGCATCCCCCAGACGACGCTGCTCGCCTCATCCTGCGCCAGCACGGTGCCGCCGGCTTCCACGACCTGTTGGCAGCCCTTCATGCCGTCGGAGCCCATGCCCGTGAAGATGATGGCCAGTATCCGCTTGCCATAGGCGCTGATAAGGCTCCGCAGCATCGGGTCTACGGCGGGGCGGCAGAAATTTTCCTGCGGTCCCTGGTTGAGCGAGATTACTTTTTTCCCGCCTTCTTCTTTTACGGTCATGTGAAAGTTTCCGGGTGCAAGGTATATATGGCCGCCTAAAACGGCTTCGCCTTCGACGGCCTCGTGGCACAGCAAGCCGGATTGCTTGGCGATATGTTCGGCGAGGATCGTTGTAAATGTTGGCGGCATATGCTGTGTGATGAAAACCGGCTGCCTCAGGGGGACTTTCAGGTCGGTAAAAAACTGCAGCAGAGCCTGCGGTCCGCCCGTCGAGCTGCCCACGGCGATCACTTCCGGCGCGGCCTTGATGGTATCCGGACGCAGCAGGATATTTTTTCCTGCAGCCTGCGGCAGTGTTTTGGGAACATCGCGCGGGGCGGAAATTGCGGGCCTTTGGGGCCTTTCTACAGGGCCTCTTCTTTTTCTGGCGACAAGGCCAAGCGCCTTCACTTTTCTCATCAGTTCATCACGGAAGGTGGCTGCCCCTGACATTTCGTGCGATGTTGGTTTGGCAAGGCATTCTGCCGCCCCCATCTCCAGCGCCCTCATGGTGATGTCGGCATTGGCCTTTGTCAGGGTTGAAGCGATGATGACCTGTACATTAGGGTCGGCCTTGAGGATCAGGGGCAGAGCCGTCAGCCCATCCATCACCGGCATTTCGATGTCCAGCACCACGACGTCAAACTTGTCGGGTTTCATGCTTGTGACGGCGTTCTGCCCGTTGGAGGCGGAAGCGACGATTTTGACCTCCCGGTCTGCCTCAATGAAGCGTGTTAAAAAGCCGCGTATCACGGCTGAATCGTCGACGACCATCACCCGGATGGGGTCTGTGGCGGAGGGCGTATTTTCAGATGTCAACGACAAGGCGTTATTCCTTATAACACGCCGATTTGCTGCAACTTGCTCTGGACGATCTCTTTGTCGAACGGCTTCATGATATATTCGCTGGCGCCGGCGTTGAGGGCTTCCTGAATGAAGGAGAAGTCATTTTCCGTCGTGCAGAAAACCACCTTTGGCGCATTGCCGCCCTGCATTTGGCGCAGCTTGCCCAGGAACTCGATGCCGTTCATGACCGGCATGTTCCAGTCGAGAAGGATCACTTCCGGCATAGCCTTGGTGCAGGCTTCAACGGCCTTCTGACCATCCTCGGCCTCGCTGCACGTAAAGCCCAGTTCTTCGAATATTTTCTGGGCCACTTTCCGGACAACCCGGCTATCGTCAACGATCAGGCATGTTTTCATGTCAAAGGTCCTTCTTAAGGTGCAGTGGAGTTTTAAGCGGCGGCATTGTCGTCTTTCACAAAAAATGTTTCCAGCATGGCGGGGATATCGAGGATCACCAGCAGGGTATCCTTCATGCGGTATATCCCCAGGGCAAGGGTGCGCCAGGAAGATTCCAGCGTCGCGGGCACTTTTTCAAAATCCCTGTCCGGCAGCGGTAGCACTTCGCCCACGCTGTCGACGATAAGGCTGTAGAGCTCGCCTTTGTGCTCGACGACGATGTACATCGATTTCATGCCCGCGGGTATTTCCGGCATGCCCAGCTTGCGACGCAGGTTGATCGCCGTCACGACGCGCCCGCGGAGGTTAAGCGAGCCTGCTATTTCCCGCGGCGCCAGCGGCACTTTGGTTATTTTCTGTTCGCCCAGAACATCCTGCACCTGCAGGACGGGTATGCCCAGGATCTGCCCCGCCACGGTCATGGTCAGGAACTCCTTGCTGCCGCCGGATGATGTCGTTTCTTTTTCCGCCGTCATGCGACTTCTCCTATGTGGGCGATGGACCGCAGCAGGGATTCACGGTCAAATTTTGCGATATAGTCGCTGAACCCGGCGGCCTTGCCGCGTTCCAGGTCCTGCGCGGTGGCATGGGAGGAGAGCGCGAGCAGCGGCACGTTTTTCCATTTGCTGTCATTTGCCTTCAGTTTCTTGGCGAATTCGTAGCCGTTCATGTCAGGCATTTCGATGTCGCTGATGATGATGTCGAACTTTTCGCCGGCGTTGCAGAGGGCCATGGCTTCAGTCCCGCTCTCCGTGCTTACCACATGGTAGCCTGCGATGGTAAGCATGGGGGAAATCATGTTGCGGAAGAACGGGCTGTCGTCCACCAGCAGTATTTTCTTCTGCTTGCCTTTTCTTTCGAAGGCGCCGTCGCTCTTGGCGCCGAACCAGTCGTTATGCGCGATGGAGAGGAAATGTCCGACATCTATCACGTCCGTCGCCTGGCCGTGAATGATGGCGCTGCCGAGCAGGCCGAAGTTATTTTCGGAGCTGATCTGCACGTTGATGCGCTCCTCGACGATATCCACGATGTTGTCGACCATGAGGCCCATCGACCTGTCGCGGTCGGAGAAGACCAGCACGGGCTGGGTTCCCTTGTCATGCAGCTTCATCTGGTCGCTGAAGGGGATGAGCGGCATCAGCTTGCCGCGGTACTGGACCACTTTCTGATTGCCGGATATCTCGATCTTGCTGACGTCGACGTCCTCGAGGCGGGCGACAAGCGCCAGCGGCACGGCGCGCGGCGCCCCCGCGCCGGCATTGAAGATCAGCAGCGACGTCTTGCGCTCGCTGTCGGAGAGGGCATGCGCGCCCGCGGCTTTGCCTTTGTCGATGTTTGTGTCCACTTTACCGACGGCGTTGGCGATGCCGTTGGGGTCGAGGATCATGATGACGCTGCCGTCGCCAAGGATGGTGTTGCCCGAAAAGAGCTTGATGCTCTTGAGGATCGGCGAGACGGGCTTGACGACGATTTCCTCGGTATCAAAGACGCGGTCGACGATAATGCCGAACGTCTGGGCGCCGACTTCCACGACGATGACCTGTTTGTGAGCGCGCTCATTTTCGACGGCGTCCAGCTTGAGGATTTTTGTCAGCGATATCAGCGGCAGGAGATGGTCGCGCAGGCGCATGACGGGCGTGCCGTGGATGTCTTCCAGCTTGTTCTCGCCGCTGTTAGTGAGACGCACCAGTTCCTGCACGCTGATCTGCGGGATGGCGAAACGCTCGCCGCTCGCCTCGACGATCAGGGCGGAGACAATAGCCAGCGTCAGCGGGATCTTGATGGTGAAAGTGGTGCCTTTGCCCCAGACGGATTTCATCTCTATCGTGCCGCCGATCTTCTCGATATTGGTGCGCACGACGTCCATGCCGACGCCGCGGCCGGAGACAGAGGTGATTTTTTCCGCCGTCGAGAACCCGGCGGCGAAAATGAACTGCTGCACCTGCGCATCGGTCATGTTTTTGACCTGCTCTTCTGTCGCGACGTTTTTTTCAACAGCTTTTTTGCGGATGCGGTCGGTATTGAGGCCGCGGCCATCGTCGGAAATTTCGATGACGATATGCCCGCCTTCATGGAAGGCGTTCAGTACGATGGTGCCTTCTTCAGGCTTGCCTGCCGCCACGCGTTCCTTCGGTGTTTCGATGCCGTGGTCGCCGGAGTTACGCACCATGTGCGTGAGCGGGTCCTTGATCAGCTCCAGCACCTGACGGTCGAGTTCCGTTTCGGATCCGCGCATGTCGAGGTTGATTTTCTTGCCCAGTTCCACAGAGATATCGCGGATAATGCGGGTCAGCTTGACCCACGCATTACCGATGGGCTGCATGCGGGTCTGCATCACGCCTTCCTGCAACTCCGACACGACATGGCTCAGGCGCTGCAGCGGCGGTGTGAAGGGGCTGTCCTGCTGCGTCCTCAATATTTGCAGCAACTGGTTGCGCGTCAGTACAAGCTCGCTCACCATCGTCATCAGGTTTTCAAGGACATCGACGTTGACGCGCAGGCTTTTTTCTTCTGTCGAGGCGGCAGCAACCGGCGCGCCTGTCGCAGGTTTCTTTGCGGCCTCGGCTGGCGGCGCAGCGGGTGCTTCGACAACAGGAGCTGGCGGTGGTGGAGGCTGAGGGGCTGCCGCAGAAGGAGTGGAAGAATAATTTTCAGCCTTCACAGGCTCGAATAACTGGTCGGGAGTTGGGACAAATTTCTTCTCTGTCTGTTTATTTTCAGGCTGCGGCGCGGCTGCGACGGGAGTAGGGGCCGCTTTGCCTTCAAACACGGCATCGAGTTTGGCGATCAGGACTGAGTCATCGCCGGCGGGTTCTTTTTCCGTTGCGGAAATGCCGGCCACGATTTCCTTGATGCGGTCAAAGGCTTCAAGGATAAGGGAAACGCCTTCCACAGTGACTTTCAGCGAGCCTTCGCGGTAGCGTCCCATGATATTTTCAGAGTGGTGGGCGACGGCCTCAAGGCGCGGCAGCCCGAGAAATCCGCAAGTGCCCTTGACTGTGTGAACCAGCCGGAAAATGCGGCCGATGAGGTCTTTATCGTTCGGGTTTTGCTCGAGCTTGACGATGTCGTTGTCGAGCGCATTGAGGCTCTCTGTCGTCTCGGTCAGAAATTCCTGAATTAGATCGTCCATCCCCGTTCCCCGTAAAAACCCACCTTCATGCTATTATAATGCACTGAAGTTATTAAGTTTTTATTAGTATTTGAGAGGAAATAACCCCTTATGATTCACATAAAGGGTCCCTGTTTTCAGAACGATATTTTCAGCTCAAGCCTTGCAAAATCCGGCTGTAACTGGTGAGCTATGTTGAACCCAAAATGTTCTGCAAACCGGCCTGTGATGTAGGCGTGCACAGAGCGGGGATCAAGGTCATCCGGCTTGGTTTCGCCCTTCAGCGCGGCTTCGGTGCCGTCCCTGAAGCCCACCTGTTTTCCGGTAGCGAGGATCTTGATGCCGTTGCCGCCGCCCTCGATTGCTGAAATAAAGACTTTGCCTTCGCCGCGGTTGCATTCCTCGGCGAGAATCATGAGGTTCAGGACGCATTTAAAAAAACCGTGCGGAGGCATGGAGAACTTCAGCTCCAGCCCCTGTTCGAATTCCGCCTGAACGTGGCCTGAGGTGAGCCAGCCCGTGAAGACGTCTTTTATATCGCGGAAGCCTATGTTCTTGTCCGTGCCTGCAGCGCCGTAAGCAAGCCTGAAGCATTTGAGCCGGATGGCGGCCTGCTGCGCGCTTGTGGAAATCAGGGTGATGGCTTCTTCACCCGCTTCCGGGCCCATCTCCTGCATCAGCTCCACACCGTTGCTGATGGCGCCGACGGGACTGACCAGGTCATGGCATATGCGCGACGCGACAAGCTCAAGGACACGCGGATTTAATTGTACGGACATTTTTTATACCTTTAAGTTAGGACGTTTGGAGGAACGATGGATACGAACAAAGCGCCGCAGGCAGGATATTTAGCGCGAAGTTACGAAGATACGAAGTTCTTTTTAACAATCTCCTTCGTATCTTCGTAACTTCGCGCTAAATGACCTTCGGTCGGAATATTCGTGTTCATTCGTAGTTTCTCTTTTAAAACGGCGAAGCGATGCCGCTTGCTTTTAACTGTTCAATCATCTGGCCCTTGAGATGTTCCAGCCCTTCGGGTGTAAATCCCTCGGCGCGAATGGTCAGCACATCCTCGGTATTGGAGGGACGGATCAGCCACCAGCCTTCCGGTGTCGTGACCCGCACGCCATCAATATCATTGATTGTTACATCTTTTGTATTAGCACTTTGTAAACGTTTCTTGATTTCCGGCACAATTTTGAACTTAACGGTGGCGGGCACATGAAAGCGCACTTCCGGCGTATTATGTGTCTTCGGCAAATGGGAAACCAGTGATGACAAGGGCTTGCCTGAATGGCTCAGGATATTCAGCAGCCGGATGGCGCAATAAGGCGCATCGTCAAAGCCATAATAATGATCGGCAAAGCAGATGTGCCCGGCGAGCTCTCCCCCTAAGGGTGATTTGGTTTCCAGCATCTTGGCTTTGATGAGGGAATGTCCGGTGATCCACATGATCGGCTTGCCGCCAAGACGGGCGATTTCATCGAACAACACTCGGCTGCATTTTATATCCGCGATGATGGGTGCGCCGGGATGCGTCTTCAAAACTTCAGCCGCATAGAGGGCCATCAGGATATCCGCCCAGATAATAGTGCCATCCGCGGCGACGGCGCCGATACGGTCCGCGTCGCCGTCAAAGCCGATGCCAATATCGCATTTGTGTTCGAGCACGGCCTTCTGCAGGTCGACCAGGTTTTTGGCGACAGTCGGGTCGGGGTGGTGGTGAGGGAAGGTGGCGTCGATCTCGTCGTAGAGCAGGTAATGTTTGCCGGGCAGTTTTTTGACGAGCATCCGCAAAATTTCACCCGCCGCGCCGTTGCCGTTGTCCCAGGCGACGGTCAGGTCTTTGGGGCCGGTGTAGTCCTGCAGCAGTCTGTCCACATAAGCATCGCGCACATCGACCTTGACGGCTTTGCCGCTGCCCTGTTCGTAATCTCCCGCTGCCGCAATGCGTCCGACTTCCTGTATCGACTCGCCGTAGAAGGGGCCAGACTTCAGCGCCATCTTGATGCCGTTATAATTGACCGGGCTGTGCGAGCCGGTGACGGCAATCGCCGCATCAATCCCGCGCGACTTCATCGCGAAATAAACCATCGGCGTCGGGCCCACGCCGATATTCTCCACATCCAGCCCGCAGTCGTTGAGACCGCGTATTACTTCGTTGCTGAACGTGGGAGAACTCTCGCGCCCGTCAAAGCCGACCACGACAGTCTTGGAGCCCTTGCGCTTCAGCATCGTGCCAAACGCGCGCCCAACGTTGTAGCAGTCAATTTCTTTCAGCGTATTGCCAATAGTCCCGCGTATATCGTACTCGCGTAGGATGGAGGGGTCGAAGGTGTGAGGTGTGTTTTTCATTTTAATACGTCTTCAAAAGTGAGAGGGTTGATACATCCTTCGACGGCAAAATCATGCGTATCAGGTGGCGGACTTCCTGGCGGGCGTTTATATTCGACATACTTAGGGAGTTTTTGTGGCCTTCGCGCAGGTCGAGCAGCGTCAGGCCTTTCAGGAAAAGTTCGCGGAAGATGACGCGTTCGCTGAGGCCGGGCGCCAGCGTGTATCCCAGTGGTACCTGCAGCTCCTCGACGATGCGGCCGATGATCTGCTTGTTGCGCGCATCGGTCGCGCTCAGGCGGTTGCGCATGACAAACCAGCGCAGTTTGCGCCCGCCTTCTTTTGCGCGCTGGCGGCGAATGTCGTTCACCATTTCAGCGTAGATGCTGGGCTTGATCATTGTGTGTGTATGCGGGTCGATTTTGGCCAGCAGGTCGAGGTCGACGAAGCTATCGTTGATCGGCGTCACCAGCGTATCGGCCAGCGAATGGCCGACGAGGCTCATGTAACGGTCGCTGCCCGGCGTGTCGATGACGATGAAATCGTTCTTCTCCGAAAGCTCCTGCACCACGGTCTCGACGCGCCAGCGTTCCTGGTCGCGGTTCTCGGCGACAGTCGTGGTTTCGGCGCGGTCGATATGCACATGTTCGGGGGAAGGGAAAATGTCCTGCGTCTCGCGCAGGGTCTGCCAGCGGTTCTTCATATAGCTGGTGAAAGTGGCCTGATGGCTGTCGAGGTCGATGGTGCCGACCTTGTAGCCGAGCCGCAGCAAACCGATAGCAATATGCATGGCGATGGTCGATTTACCGGAACCGCCCTTCTCGTTGCCTATGACAATGATATGTGCTTTTTTCTTGTCGTTCTGCATAACTATCTCTAACGCATTTTCAGAGTCAAAACAAGCTACATACCCGCGCAAATTTAGGGTAGAATCAGTAACGTTTGTTTATTTCAATTTAGGGAGAATCTGTTCATGGGCTGCTGTAAGGAAAAATCCACCGAGAGTTCCTGTTCCACCGAAACCACCGGATCATGCGGCGACAAGACAGGCGCTTGTGACGATAAAGCGGGCGGTGGTGGCGGCTGCGGCAGCAAAAGCCAGTGCTGCCCCGGAACTGTCATCAAGGGCGCGCTCGTTGGCGGCATCCTGATGTTCATTTGGTTCTCCGCGTCGTGGATGGTATTGCCGTGGCACAAGGACATCATGTCTTTCAAGAACGAAAGCATGGCGTCAGCGACGTTATCTAATCTTGCGCCTCAGTCTGGCATCTACAAGCTGCCCAATGCCATGGAGCCGGGATCGCTGGCTGTCACCAAGCCTTATGCTTTTGTTTCGGTCTTTACAGATGGAATTAGCGCCGGTGACATGAAGCAGGCCTTGATCAAGGATTTCCTGCTCTGCCTGTTCGGCGCGGCGCTGTTGACGAAGATATTGAAGAAAAGACGTTGTGGCGGCTGCCCTGTGGCTTTCTCCATGGTTATCGGCTTGCTGGTGGGCGCGTTCAGCTATCTGCCGAACATGATCTGGTTCCACTTCCCGTTGCACTTCTCGCTGGTGGGTATGGCGGATGATGTCATCGCTATAACATTGGCGGGTGCTGCTATCAGCAAGTGCATCCTGAAATCAGGCGGCCAGTGCGGCGACAAAGGCAAATGCGAAAGCGGCCCGCCAAAAAGCCCCAACTATCAAAGCAATATCTGCCCTTAAGTCAGGCGTCACATGAAGCTTGCAAGGAAATTCGCGCTTGGTCTCATTATCCTGCTGCTGGCAGGTGGGGGATGGGCCGTCCATAAAATGTCCATGGCTTCGTCTTTGTTTGAGGCAGCTTATGCCGGAAAAACGGATGAGGTGGAAAAGCTGCTGAAGCGCGGCGCAAATATCGAGGCGCAAGACCCGGTATATAAAGCGACACCCCTGATATACGCGGCGCAGCAGGGCTATACGGAGACTGTAAAGCTTCTGCTCGACAAGGGCGCGAATATAGAAGCAAGGACCAATCTCGGCCAGACAGCCCTGATACAGGCGGCTCTGGACGGGCATGCAGACACCGTAAAGCTGCTGATCGACAGGGGCGCCATCCTCGAAGATAAAGACAGGGCCACGACCCTGACAGCCGTGCTTGGCAATCCGGATATAGTCAAGATGTTGGAAGCCACACCGGAGACGCCGAAGGGTAAGTAATGGCTTTCTTTACGCGGCCTTCTCCACCATCCGCCCGAGATGCCGCCCACCCAGCAAATGCAGATGCAGGTGAGGGACTTCCTGGCCGCCGTTGAGGCCGCAGTTTGAGATGACGCGGTAACCCGTTTTTTCCAAACCATTTTCGCGCGCGATTTTTCCGAGGGCGCGAAACAGCGCGGCAAATTCTTCGGGAGTGGCCTTCGCCGTGAAGTCATCCATGTCCTTATATGAGGCTTTGGGGATGATCAGAATATGCACAGGCGCTTTCGGTGCTATATCGGGAAATGCCAGCACATAATCGTCCTCATAAACTTTCTGGCATGGAATTTCACCGCGCAGAATCTTCGCGAAAACATTGTTTTTATCGTAGGGCATTGCAATTCTCTCCTTCACTGATTCCCTCTTGGCCTTAACGGTTTTTTCATTTTTTAATGGTACACTGGTGTGTCTATCCAGTTATGCAATTTTTGCGTCAGGCACGAAAGATTTTTTTGCTGTGCCTGTAACCAAGGAATTACCTTGGTTTGGGCTTGCGTCAAGACGAAATTCGTCGCGGGATGAAAATAATTTCTTAGGCGATATCGTGACACAAACCCAACATGTGGTATGTTCAAGACGGTCGGATAACAAGGTATAGTATCCTTGACTTCGGCCTCCAAGGGTTCCGTCTCAGCCTGAGGAAACAACTCGAAGCGTATAAAAAAACACAAAAATTTGTATTAAGGGGAGTTCATTGATGTTCGATGTCGCGCAGCTAGCAAAGGGTGCCAAGGTCCAGATTGACCGTTCCCGTGATTCTAATTTAACAGAATTCGGGCAAGCTACCCTTAAGGACCGCTACCTGCTGCCCGGCGAATCCTTCCAGGACCTCTTTGCGCGGGTGGCGATGTTTTACGGCGATGATTCAGCCCATGCCCAGCGCCTTTACGATTACATGTCCAAGCTCTGGTTTATGCCCGCGACCCCCGTTCTCAGCAACGGCGGCACGGACCGCGGCCTGCCTATTTCCTGCTTCCTCAATGAGTGCGATGACAGCCTGAACGGCATCGTTGACCTGTGGAACGAAAACGTCTGGCTCGCTTCGCGCGGCGGCGGCATCGGTTCTTACTGGGGCAACCTGCGCTCTATCGGCGAGAAAGTTGGCCGCAACGGCAAGACATCGGGGATCATTCCTTTTATCCGCGTGCAGGATTCTTTGACGCTGGCGATTTCGCAGGGCTCGCTGCGCCGTGGTTCGGCTGCCGTGTATCTGCCGGTCAGCCACCCCGAGATTGAAGAGTTTATCGAACTGCGTCGCCCCACCGGCGGCGACCCGAACCGCAAGGCGCTGAACCTGCACCATGGTATTTTGATTTCCGACGCATTCATGCGCGCCGTTGAGGCCGATGAAGAATGGGCGCTGACCAGCCCGAAAGACGGCAGCGTTATCGAGCGTATTTCCGCCCGCAGCCTGTGGATACGGATTCTGACCGCCCGCATCGAGACCGGCGAGCCCTACCTTGTATTTATCGACCACGTCAACCGCGTCATCCCCGAGCATCACAAGCTGGCGGGGTTGAACGTGAAGATGTCGAACCTGTGCAGCGAAATCACGTTGCCAACAGGTAAAGACCATCATGGTCAGGAAAGATCGGCCGTTTGCTGCCTCTCATCCGTTTGCCTTGAAAAATTTGACGAGTGGGAAGATCACCCGACGTTTATCGAAGACATCATGCGTTTCCTCGACAACGTATTGGAAGATTTCATCCGCCGCGCGCCGGACAGCATGATGCGCGCGAAATATGCCGCGATGCGCGAGCGCTCGGTCGGGTTGGGCGTGATGGGTTTCCACTCGTTTCTGCAGGACCGCCGCATTCCGCTGGAAAGCGTGATGGCGAAAGTCTGGAACAAGCGCATGTTCAAGCATATCAAGGCCAAGGCGGACCTTGCCTCCGTCAAGCTGGCGCATGAGCGCGGCCCATGCCCGGATGCCAAGGAATACGGCATCATGGAGCGTTTCTCCAACAAGATCGCGATCGCGCCGACGGCCTCCATTTCCATCATCACCGGTGGCACGTCACCCGGCATCGAGCCGAACACCGCTAACGCTTACACGCACAAGACACTCTCCGGCTCCTATCCGGTGCGCAACCCGTACCTCGAAAAGCTCCTGGCGGAGAAGGGGCGGAACAACGAGGAAGTCTGGACCAGCATCACCATCAACGAAGGCTCCGTCCAGCATCTCGACTTTTTGTCGCAGGATGAGAAGGACGTTTTCAAAACCGCGTTTGAACTCGACCAGCGCTGGCTGATCGAACATGCCGCCGACCGCACGCCTTATATCTGTCAGGCGCAGTCGCTCAATATCTTCATTCCCGCCGACATTCACAAACGCGACCTGCACCAGATTCACTGGATGGCCTGGAAGCGCGGCGTGAAATCCCTCTACTACTGCCGCTCCAAATCCCTCCAGCGCGCCGAAAGCGCCGACATGGTCAAGGCGGGCGGCAACGGCACGGCGAAGAAGACCGAAAGCTCCGCCGCGAAATATGATGAATGCCTCGCTTGCCAGTAAGTTCTTATCAGAAAATATAAGGAATATCCCCCATGCAACTCTCCACCGCCGAACTGCAAACCCTCGAAGCCATCATGGACAACGATTGCGGCAGCTATATCCCGCGCGGGCATCTCGAGAAGCTGTCACGACTTGATCTGATTGAGCCGGTCGGATGCAACGTTGCGATTTCGCTGAAGGGTAAAGAGATTTTGTTTAAAGGAAAAAGATAATGTCCCGTCTGCTCACCGAAAATCACGTTTACAAGCCCTTCAACTACCCCTGGGCTTATGAAGCCTGGCTGACGCAGCAGCGGATTCACTGGCTGCCGGAAGAGGTGCCGCTGGCGGAAGACGTGCGGGACTGGAAGCAGAAGCTGACGCCCGCCGAGAAGAACCTGCTGACGCAGATTTTCCGTTTCTTCACGCAGGCGGACGTCGAAGTCAATAACTGCTATATGAGCCATTATTCCCGCGTCTTCAAGCCGACGGAAGTGAAGATGATGCTGGCGGCCTTCTCGAACATGGAAACCATCCATATCGCCGCCTATTCGCATCTGCTGGATACGCTCGGCATGCCGGAAACGGAATACACCGCCTTCATGAAATACAAGGAGATGAAGGACAAATACGATTATATGCAGGGCTTCAACATGGACTCAAAGCGCGATATTGCTTTGACGATGGCCGTGTTCGGTGCCTTCACCGAAGGGCTGCAATTATTCGCCTCTTTCGCCATGCTGATGAACTTCACGCGCTTCAACAAAATGAAGGGCATGGGCCAGATCATTACATGGTCAGTGCGTGACGAAACACTGCATACACTCTCGATCATCAAACTGTTCCGCACCTTCATCGATGAAAACCCGGAACTGTGGACGGCTGACCTGCAGCGCGATATTACCGCAGCCTGCAAAACCATCATCGAACACGAAGATGCCTTTATCGATCTCGCCTTCGGCATCGGCGGTATTGAAGGTCTAACGGCGCAGGATGTGAAGAGCTATATCCGCTACATCGGCGATCGTCGCCTGACACAAGTTGGCCTGCAGCCTGTTTTCGGCGTCAGCAAAAACCCGCTGCCGTGGATGGATGCGATCCTGAACGGAGCAGAGCACACCAACTTCTTCGAAAACCGCTCGACCGAATACTCCAAGGCCGCAACCCAGGGCACATGGGAAGACGCCTTCGAGAGCGATGTTTTCCGCGCAGCTTAATTACAGCTTGAAACTTTGTCTGGGCGCTTTTGCCGCAGGCGCAGCGGGTACCAGCTGCTTGAGCCGCAGGGCGGTGAGCTCGTTGAGGGCTACGCAATAGAGAGCGGGGTCGCAACGGGTCGCTGTTTCAAAACTGATCGTCGGACCAATAGACGAAGTCACGCCTGAAGTGAGTGTGCCATCTGTATCCGGCACAAGAAGGATCTCTGTCAGCGCCCTGTTCATCAGGCTGGCCACGTTCGTTCCGATTTCGAAAGCGAGATAGACGGCTTGTTGCAGGGGATTGAGGCTGGTCGGGGGCATTTTTTCCGTGGGAGAACCGAGATCGAAGAGGGAGCCTGGCGCAGAAATGCTCAGCGCATAGAAAGGTTTGCCGTCTGCATGGGAATGATAAGCGCCGCTTATGCGTTCTTCCTCTGAAATCGTCAGCGTGTGTCCGGTGAACTTGATTTCCAGCATTTCCGCGGCAGCCGGATCAAAACCAGATTTAATAATAGTCTCTTTGATTTTTTTAATGCCTGCATCAAAAGTGTCTTTTGCTTCTTGAGGCATCGCCACTTCTCTTGCACCGTTATAACCTTTGAGCGGCATATTTAACTCCTGTAAATTTCAAATTGATTCTGACTATAGCAAAAAATATTATGTTATGTCAATTCTAATGTATAATGAAATAATCGTTTGAATTCATATGGTTATATAAAATACGAAGGCGAATTTCTGATATTTATGCAAGCATCTTATTAGAGTTTAAGCGCATTATAAGTTACAATGATGTGATGGGGAGGCATCTTACATGTTTAATCTGAATAGGGCTGCCGTCAGTGCTCTCGACAAAGAGGATGCGGGCGAAGTGCTGCAAGCTTATCTGAATACCGAGCCTGAGATGGTGCTTTCCGTCCACCAGACAGCGGGCCTGGCGAAACAGCCGCAGGGCTCAGGCGCTGTCGATCCGATGAAGATGGGCTGACGCCATGGCAGAAGATATTACAGTCAGGGATTACGAAGTGTTTAAAAACGAGCACAATGCGCTCGCGTTCTTTTTCTATCACAGCCCCGTCCTCGACCAGAACGCGGCGGCGGGGCCTTTCTGGTTCAGCGTTCACGATAACAGCATCCTCGCCGGCACCGAAGCGCACCACGTCGTCTTCGCGGATGTGAAGCAGGACATCATCGAAGTAGCACGCCAGCGCGGTGTCATCATGATGATGGAATTCGAAGGCCAGCAGCCGACGCGCTGCACGCCGTGTTATCTCTCCGAAAGTTTTTGATCTCACTCAAGGTTGTCATCCTGACAAAACGCAAAGTGCGACCGCTTGCGTTCGGAATGATGTGTTAACGTTTTTTTAATGACAAGAATCAGGATGTGATATATCCTTCAATTAAGGTTGGGTTTTTCTGGGGAGTAATCTTTGGATATTATCAGGCTAGATGTCTTTCCCCCTGTCAGTGGCACGCAAGGTTTGGCGCGCCACATCATAGCAAGCCCCTCGACGCGCATCGTCAAAAGTTATACGGCCTCCCCTTGGGAGGTTTTTTTGTGCCCCGAGCACGCACCCCGCGTTTCCATTCACTACAACCACCGTCCACGCCGCACACCGCCACAACAAGGGAGAAGAACTTAATGGGGAAGAAATCCAAAGTCTCTAGCTACCGCGCTCACCGTGCTCCGGAACTGCAGACTGTACATACGCTTTTTGGTGATCAGCGTGATCAGCGTGATTGGGACCCGCTCGCCGGGGCCATGGACAGGCGTGACCAAAGCTACGTGAAGAACGTCCGTCCGCGCAGCGAAGGCCAGAAGGCGCTGATGACGGCGATAGAGACGCATAATCTTGCGCTTGCTATTGGCCCCGCCGGGTCAGGCAAGACCTATCTCGCCATTTCCGCCGCCGTAGAGGCTTTCGAAAAAGGCAAGGTGGACCGCATCATCCTCTCGCGCCCCGCCGTCGAGGCCGGGGAGAGGATCGGTTTTCTGCCGGGCGACTTGCAGGACAAAATGGCGCCATACCTCCGTCCGCTCTACGATGCGCTGAATGACCGTCTTGGCCTGAAGCGCCTCAAGAACCTGATCGACACCGGCGAAATCGAAATCGCGCCGATCGGCTATATGCGGGGCCGGACGCTCAACAACGCCTTCGTGGTCATCGATGAAGCGCAGAACTGCACCTACGGGCAGATCAAGATGATCGTCAGCCGCCTTGGCTGGAACTCGACGATGGTCATCACCGGCGACCCGGACCAGAGCGACCTTCTGGAAGGCATTTCGGGCCTGCGTGACATGGCCAAGAAGCTGGAAAAAGTGTCAGGCATCGCCGTCCAGTACCTGAAGGACACGGATATCGTCCGTCACCCGCTGGTGGCGAAGATGCTGGAAGTGATTTGATTTAAGCTTAAGCACAAAACGGAAAAGCCCGGCCCTGAAAGCGCCGGGCTTTTTTGTTTATTCCCGCCAGTCCTTTTCCTTCGCCGCGACGCCGAGGAGTTTTAAAATTTTGAACGGTATGTAGAAGATCATGCTTAAGATGAACAGGACTGTCGGCGCAGGCATATGCATGATTGTTGTCCAGATGCCGGAAGGGATGATTGTTTCGGCCAGGGACTTGCTGAGTACATAGTTTTCCTTGCTGATGTCCGACCAGATGTTTTCGATGCTAATCTTCTCCAGGACCCCTTGCACGACTGAAGGGCATGTCATGCCAAACAGTTGGCAGGTGAATTCGTAAAGATGGCAGAACAGATCGAAGAGGAAGAAACCAAGGGCGATCAAAAATAATATAGTGCTTATGGCCTGGATTGCGCGCATTGCTGAATGTTCTCCTTAGTTATTCTTTGTCCGGCGGGGTTTCGCCGGCGCCGATGATGTCGCCCCAGTTGAGCGGCGATTTGATTTCGGGCTCT
>Ga0206948_1035_pt1 | contig 38244 bp, 18 predicted proteins | sample Alteio_BWOrgHeat_FD_153236 | JGI IMG/M metagenome (GOLD analysis project Ga0206948, IMG submission 153236) | Enriched cells from forest soil in Barre Woods Harvard Forest LTER site, Petersham, Massachusetts, United States -... | ecosystem: Environmental > Terrestrial > Soil > Temperate forest > O... | reverse complement strand
GGAACTAATGTAGCTCCCAATTATCTTGACCGGGTATACTATGACATCTGCACGGCCTACACTAATGCGGTAAACTCGGGTAAATATGATAAAATATTCGTAACCGCATCCGGCTCCTTGAACGACACGGTTAACATCACGTCCGGGAATTTTACCACCAATGATCTTTTTACGGCTGTAACCAATGTTTATACCATTCTGAAAAACAACTGTCCGACGGCAAAAATATTTGTCCTGGGAAATCCACAATATGGATTTTATGCAAATCCGACTTCAGCGACCGATTATCAAGTTGATTCCGTGATGTCAAACGCTGCGGTTGCATTGAATTTGCCCTATATCAGTTTCGTGCAAAGACAACTCATGTCGAACGATGTCAGTTATTATGTGTTTTTCCCGACAAATGGCCCGACGGATTTTGTCCATCCGAGCCGGGCTGGTTATGCGGAAATGGCTGCATTTGTGAACACCAGTTTAGCGACCAATTTCGGAAGCACCTGGAGCGCGGGGGGATCAGCCAATCAATCCCTTGTCATCAGCGGGACAAACGCTCAAAACTTGTTAACCGATCCGTCGTTTGAGCTGCCCTCCTTGAACGCGGGAGCCACGACAGAGTTTTTTGTATTAACCAACGGCTGGAGCTGGGATCAATTTCAAGGCGGTTACATTGTCACTTCAAATTCTTATAACATGAGCGTGTCGCCACCGGACGGAAGCCAGGCTGCGCTGCTTGGAAAAGTGTCGCAGACATTCGCCGTGACGGTTGCCAACAACTACTATGTTGATTTTTGGCTGGCCAAACCGCCGACCGGGAACGGTTCGGGCGTAGTGATGATGGATGGAAATGTAATCTACACGTGGACGAGCAATTTGATGAATTCGGACAATACCTTCCGCCATCTCGGCACTGCCTCGATCTTTCTCGGAACCGGTTCTCACACGATACTTTTTGCGTCAACCAACAGCCTTACTTTGCTTGATGACGTGACTATTTCCACCAATGCACCAGTCTTTTCCAGCTATTCCTTGACAGCAAATGGCGCGACGGGGTCGGGCAATTATTCACAAAGTGCGGTGGTTCCGGTAATTGCGGCTGATCTTCCGGGGCAAACCTTTCTTTGTTGGCGCGGTGATACGACCATCCTAAGCAACCTCATCTCCCAAACTAATTTTGCCACCATTAGCCGGACCAATGTGTCCATTACCGCTTGTTACATCCCGAGCACGCAATCACTAACCAATTTCAGCGTGACGAACTGTGGTGTTGTTGGCGACTTGATAAAGCTCACAGTCCAGACGACCAGCAATTCCGCGACAGTCAGCGTTATCGGCACGAACATGTTTTCCAGTGCTGACATTGGCAAAGTGATCGAGGTGTTTCGAGCGGGCCCTGCGGAATATTGGGGCTATACACCTGCCAATGGCGTTTTCACCACCAATCAAGATACCATTGGATATATAACAGACGTTGAACAGGGCACCAATTTAACGGTTTCGTTCACGGCCCTTCCCTACGCACCCAAGACGTTTGGTCAGACCATGGCGGCTTATTGTCTGATCGGGTCAAACAATCGAAATAATTTACAAACCGCCATCAGCGTGGCCGAGCAGCGTATTGATGCCACCCACCAAAATGTTACAATAAACATTCCGGATGGCACTTACCTTGTAGCCGGCTCGAACGCAATGAATCCCGACTATGTGATGAGCAGCCAGTTTGATGGTGATACTGGACTGGTCATCAGCAGTGGTGGCTTGACCATGGCTGGAGCTTCTACGAATACCGTCTTGATGGGCGTAGGCGCCGGGATGGAACATTATCTACCGTCTGGAAGTCCGTATGGAAATTATGCGTTCCAACCTCTGCGCGGCACCCTACTTCGATTCAGCGGACCGGTGACAAACAGCCAGTATCCATTGATAATCGAAAACCTCACCTTCGATGGAGGGGTGACGAATGGAGCACAAACTTACAATTATTTCCCACCGCAGCCCGGCGATGGCAGCGGCTGGGACACTTCGCATCATGCCATGATGGATTTTGGCGCCGGCCAGCAGATGCATCAGATGAAGATCATCACCAATTGCGTCTTTCAACACTGGCGGGGAGAAATGATGATCAATGTGACTGGCGATACTGGCGGGACCAATACATTTATCGAAATCGCCAATAGTCAGTTTTTTGACGGAAACGCCTCAGCAAACAACCTTTATTTTGGCCAGCACGTGCATGGATGCACTTTCAACCAGCTCGTCAAAGTGGCCGAGTATTATCAGGACAACACCAAGCTGCCTACGCTGTATAACGACAACACCTGGACAAACATCATCAGCAATGCCTTGAGCATCGTGGGGGCAACGACAAATGCCGTGCCGCTGCAATTCACCATCAGCAACAACATTTGCGCCGTCAACATGCAGGGCGTTAGTTGCTTTCATTTTGCCCCAGCACAGAATGTTTTGATCATCAGTAACAGTATTATCGGGACAGGCGACAATCAAAATGGCGTTTCATTGAGTTCAATCGGGGTGCAGCCAAGCGATGGTTCAGCAGTGCCAGTAATGTCAAATATTGTGGTGACCGGAAATTGGTTCACCAATCTTACCTCTGTGGCGATGGACGGTTATCCTTGCGCAAATATTTGCATTTCGAACAATTTTTCCGGCGGAAACAGCAGCAGCACGTTTCTTTACATCGGAGCGGGTGTGAAGACAAATATTGCCCTGTTTGGAAATGTTTCGCCTGGATTTATTCAAGCTGCGGGTGTCCAGTCGGGAAGCTACCCGTTGATCTTAACAAACAACACATTTGGCCCATACGAATGGGATCAAGGTCAATATTCCGTCACGAACGCCATCAGCTATGGCAACGGTAGTTTGCATTGGATCGCGGATTCATCCAAGTTGTTCTACCTGGATGATTCAATGCCAAAGTTGGTGCCAGCGGGGGCGGCGCTAAAAATCCTGAATACCGCGCAATCAAACGCGACCATTCATCCATCGGCAAATTTGACTGTCGCACCTTATATTCTTCCACCCGGCCAAAGCATGAATTTTTACTGGTCAAGCGGGTCTTGGCGGACAAATGCACCCAGTTCCACGCCTGGCTCCACGCTGAGCCCGCCGGCGGATTTGCGGATAATTCAATAATTGCCTTTGTCTGTTCGAGCGCAAAGAGCCAAAAAAAGCATTCCGTATTGGAATTGAGGGGGTTGGCCCGGCAAACATGGGTGTTAGATAGCGTTCAAACGCCGTTTTGCGCGCAAGCATACAGCTTAATCAGAAAGCATTTTTCACAATCTTCGTTTGCTCTTTTAAGGTAGATGCTTCCGCATTTATGAATTGGTTTTGCGCCCAAATTGGTGCCCGTGAACACTATGCCGTGGCCCGGGCACTTCAACAGGAAGACAAGCTGACGGCTCTCTATACGGATTTTTGGGCTGGCCCTATTACTCGCCACGTCGCTTTCGGAAAATTACGCTCTTTGGCTACCAGATGGCATCCAGATCCAGCCAGGAAAAATTCAAGAGCGGAAATTGTGTCGTGGAATTTCCGCGCACTCTGGTGGGAAATTCTTCTTAGAAGATATCGTTCCGAGGCACGTTTCAACACTCCTTCAGCCAACTGCTCTGCAGCCAGCCCATATCATGGTTATATTGAAGTAGGCCGGCGCTTTGCCAAACGTGTTCAGGAAGATTTAAAGCGGCGGAAGGGTTTGCATGCAAATTCAATTCTTTACGCCTATGATACCGGTGCACTGGAGGCATTCACATGGGCTCGCGGACAGGATTTAAAATGTGTTCTAAACCAGATGGACCCAAATCGTTTTGAAGTGGATCTGGTAAAAGCAGAGGAACGAGAATGGCCTGGCTGGGCCTTGAAATCCATTCAAGTGCCAGAAGAGTATTTTATTCGGCGCGAACAAGAATGGGCATTGGCGGATCGCATCGTGGTAAATTCTGAATTCAGCCGCCAAGCCATCCAGCAACAAGGCGTGCCAGCGGATAAACTTGTGGTGATTCCACTGTGTTATGAAATTGATGAATCAAATCGGAAACCGGAAATTCGAAGCCGAAAATCAGACCACCCGTTACAAGTTCTCTTTCTTGGCCAGGTAATCTTGCGCAAAGGCATCCAGTATCTGATGGCGGCGGCTCGTCAGTTGGAAAACGAAAACATTCGCTTCAACATCATCGGGCCGGTGGGCATCTCTACGGAAGCGGCGGCTGGCGCGCCACGAAATATGACCTTTCATGGACGGATGAATCGCGATCAGACGGCGAATTGGTATAAAAAGTCTCATTTATTTGTCCTGCCCACGTTATCGGATGGCTTTGCTATCACTCAACTGGAAGCCATGGCGCACGGGTTGCCAGTGGTCGCGACGCCGTGTTGCGGGAAAGTGATAGATAACGGAGTGGATGGATTTACCATAGCGGCACGGGATGCCGAAGCGCTGGCCCAAACATTCAGACGATACTTGTCTGAACCGGATTTACTGCCGTCACAATCAGCCGCTGCTTTGATAAAAGCCCAACAATTTAATCTAAAACGCCTGGGCGAGAATCTAAAACATTTGGAAACGGACTTGAAACATGCCCATTAGGTTTCCCCAGTTGGATGGATATAGTGACAGCCAGTCGCCGAGGTGGCATTGACGCACAAGCCGTTCAGTTCTAGCTTGTAAATGTTTTAGTTTTCACATCGTTGTATGCTTGAAACCATATTAGTCTTACCCATCTCATTTTGGGTGGTAATTGCCCTGCTCATTGCCGGGAGCATATGGTCATTTCAACGCATGAACACTGGCCTGGGTTTACCCATGATGGCTGTTCTGGGCACCGCCACTGCGTGGTATGTTGGCGATGCCTTTTACAATGATTACCCACACAACCATGTAAAATTATTTACAGCCGATACCTTGTCAGGCGCCTGGTGGCAGGTAGCCTGGTTCCTGACGGTTCTTCTGACAGCAGCACCGCTCATTCATCAACGAATGAACCACCCAAACCCGAATCAGCGCAGTGGGGCTATGGCATTGTTCAAGCACGGAGTGGATCAACCGGCCATTCAAAAGCAGTTAAACGCACTATTTTGGGGTTGTGCCCTGATATGGTCAGCCCTGTTCCTCATAGCTTTGGTGATACTTAAATCTGAAATCATCTATTTTCTCTTCCCCTTCTTAGGATACCAGATGAGTCCTTGGCAGCACGGCCAGATTGGAGCCGGTTTTGATTGTTTCTCCATTTTGGCCGTAGATATGCAACTGCTCATCACCATTATGTTTGGAGTGGTGGCAGCCTTGGCCATAGACCGTCGGGTGAGGCGTTTGGCCGTCATTTTAGTCGTGCTTACGTGGCCATTTTTCCTTTTTGACCGAACGCGTAACTCGATGCTGGCCATTGTCGTCCCTGCTATTTTGTGCTGGGTATTCCTGCGACTGCGGGGCGGCATGTGGAAAAAAGGCATGGTTTTGCTGGTCTGTTTTCTGATGGTTAATATCTGGATGAAATTTGTGATCGCCAACCGTTCCCATACAAGCATCACTGCTGCGTTTACCCAAAAAGGCCTAAATATTTCCGGCCAAAAGCATGTTCACAATGAAGGCTTGAACATGTTTGAAGAATTGTGCTGGATCAGCACTTTCATTGATAATGGCACTTATCATGTGAATTGGGGGGCGCGTTATTTTGCCGAACTGGTGAATCCCATTCCGCGCGGGCTCTGGCACAATAAGCCGTTAATCGGCCTGGATTATGCCATCGCCCGCGGACATCACACCATCAATGCCAGCGGCGCCGTTGATACTACGATTGCCACCGGATTCATCGGTCAGGGTGTGGTCAACTTTGGCCGTCTTCTGGGGCCCATGGCGGCAGCCATCTTGATGAGCTTGTGGGTCGCGTGGCTGGCACGTCTGGATCTTAACATCAATGGTTTGGGTCGATTGCCTTTATACAGTTTGGGCCTGATTCTGACTTTCAATCTAGGTCGCGATATCACCCTAATCACTCTTTACCCTTTTGTCTTCGGCGCCGTAATCATCTGGGCACTGGAACATTACTATCCACAACTCGCGCGAAACATCTCAACCAACATCACAACCTCTTCCATCAAAAGACCATCCTCCAGCAGTCCACGACCGGTGGCGCTGGCGCCGGTGACATTTGTTTCCCGAACTCATATGGGAGGATTTGTGAAGAAAAGATTCCGAGGCAGATCCGGAACTGCTCCCGCTTCTTCCACCGGCGGTCAATCTGCAGTTTGAAATCGCGCCTTTTTTCGGCATCATCTAGTAGAACTCGTGAATGATTCACTGACCATGCCCACCGCTCAGGCTGGAAAAGACCTGCCTGTGAAAACCCGCGTGGCTGTTTTATTCCATCGGTTTGGCCCATACCACCACGCGCGACTGAATGCTGCCGGCCTCGTCATGCCAGTTTGGGGATTGGAAGCTTGTGCGGCTGAAGATATTTACGCGTGGACAAAGGTGGAAGGTGCAGCCGCGTTCACGCGAGTCACTCTGACTGATCGCGACACCGGAGACGCTGAATGGAAACGTCAGGTTCAAAACAAAGTTTGGCAGGCACTGGACGAGATCAAGCCGCAAGTCGTTGTCGTAAATGGTTGGGTATTTCCGGATGCTCTCGGCGCGCTCAAGTGGTGCGTTGCCCGCCGGATTCCGGCCGTGGTCATGTCAGAAAGCACTGAATGGGACCACACCCGCACTTTTTGGAAGGAATGGGTCAAAGGCAGGCTGGTAAAAATCTGTGCTGCTGGCCTGGTGGGTGGCAATGCCCACGTGGACTATCTTGCGCAATTAGGACTCACACGTGACCGGATATTTCTCGGCTATGACATCGTGGATAATCTCTATTTCCAGTCTGAAGCCAAAAAAATCCGGAGCACAGCCACCGAGGTTCGTCAGCAGTTTAAACTGCCGGAAAAATATTTTCTGGCCAGCGCCCGTTTCATCGAGAAAAAAAATCTTTTTGGGCTTATCAAAGCCTATGCTAAGTATCGCCAGCAAGCGGCGCAAAAAAAGGTTTGGGATCTGGTTCTGCTGGGTGATGGCCCCCTCAAACCAGCCTTGCAGCAGTTGATCTCTGAATTGGGCATCGGAACTTGTGTGCACCTCCCGGGCTTCAAGCAGTACGCTGAACTGCCAGCATACTTTGGGTTGGCTGGTGTTTTTATCCATGCCAGCACCACCGAACAATGGGGTCTGGTTGTAAACGAAGCCATGGCTTCGGGTCTTCCCATATTGGTTTCCGATCGCTGCGGATGTGCCGCCGACCTAGTCCTGCCCGGCGAAAATGGTTTTCAATTTAATCCTGCCAACATTGATGAAATAACCCAACTCATGGTGAAGATCTCTGCGGAAGACTTTCCGCTTCCAGCCTTTAGTGCTGCCAGCGAACGGATCATCTCGGCGTGGGGGCCGCAACGCTTTGCCAAAGGGTTGTGCGATGCCGTGGCAGTGGCGTTAAAGACTCCTCACCCGAATGCAGGATTCATTGACCGAATGCTTCTTCGCTTGTTGGGCAGCCGGTGATCCAATGGCGGCAAAAGAATTTGGATCTGTAGAATAGAAGCCACACGCAAGGTTTCATTTTGAAATGATAAAATCCGCTCATTTGACTGGCCCGGTTTCCCGGAAAGCAGGTGGGCTTCTAGATGCGGTGGCCCGATTGGCACAATGGCAAAATCAAAACCAGACGCAGGTGAAAGTGTTTGGCTTTTGGGATGAATTTGCAGAGAGCGATCGCAAGTCCTGGAATCCGGTCCCGGTAGAAACCTTCCCGCCCGCCTGGCCTAAAGGGATTGGCAAATCGGCCCGTTTTCTTGAGGAACTGACCGCTTTTGCGCCGGACATAAGTCATACCCACGGCTTATGGCTCTACCCCAGCATAGCCGTCAAAAACTATAGCCGCCAAAAAAACCGCCCCTACCTCATTTCACCACATGGCATGCTGGATCCCTGGGCAATGAAGAATTCGCGCGGTAAAAAAATGGTGGCTTGGTGGCTGTTTGAACGCGCTCATCTCCATGGCGCTCGATGCCTCCGCGCACTCTGCGCTTCGGAGGCCGAATCCATGCGACAACTTAATCTTCCCAATCCCATCGCAGTCATCCCCAATGGCATTGACCTTCCGTCTGGATCGCCCACGGTCACCCCACCCTGGCAGAAAGCCGTTGAGCCGGGAAAAAAAGTGCTCCTTTTTTTGAGCCGAATTCATCCGAAGAAGGGTCTGATCAATCTCCTAAATGCCTGGGCTCAGTTAAAAACGGCCAAAAAAAAAGAACCAGAATGGATTTTAGCCATCGCCGGCTGGGATCAGGGTGGACATGAAGCGGAATTGAAACGGCTGGCGACGGAACTGGGGCTGGTCTGGCGGGATATCCGCGAAAACACTGTAAATTCTATAGCCGCAATAAACGCTTCCGTGCTATTTCTGGGCCCGCAATTCAATGCCGCCAAAGCCGCTTGTTATCATTTTTGCGATGCATTTGTGTTGCCTTCTTTTAGTGAAGGTCTGCCCATGGTGATTTTGGAAGCCTGGGCTCATTCCAAGCCTGTAGTCATGACACCCCAATGCAATCTGCCCGAAGGTTTGCAAGCACGAGCCGCCATCCAAGTGGAAGCTACTCAGTCTGGCGTGTTCGCCGGTTTACAGGAACTTCACGATATGACTGACGTTGACTGCTTGGCAATGGGAGAAAGGGCGCGGGCGCTGGTGGTGGCGCGATTCACCTGGTCACAAGTTGGTCAGCAGTTGCAGACCGTTCACGATTGGATTTTGGGCGGAGGCGCGAACCCCGCCTGCCTCTGGCGGGGTTGAACATTCCAGGGCAAATCCATGTCAATATAAACCATGATTGAACCGTCACCCCAGCCAGGTGAGAGTGCGTCCGTTCCCGAAAAAGAGGGACGTACGTTGGCTGTGAACTTATCTGGTTACACCGCCGCCAATTTTGACCGCGGCGCCGGGGTGATCAAGGAAGGTCTTTGGCTGATGATCAGCCTGCTGCTTTTCAGGTTGTGTCCGTTCAGTTTTTCCGCCCTGAAATGTGCGTTGCTACGGGCGTTTGGCGCAGATATCGGTTATGACGTGACCATCAAGCCCAAGGTTAAGATCACTTTTCCGTGGAAATTGAAAGTAGGCAACCATGTCTGGCTGGGCGAGGAGTGCTGGCTGTTGAATCTGGATCAAATTTCCATCAGCAATCATGTGTGCATTTCCCAGCGCGCTTTTCTTTGCACGGGCAGTCACAATTTTAAAAAGACAACTTTCGATTTGATCACGAAACCCATCAAGCTGGAAGACGGAGTTTGGATCGGCGCTGCCTGTTGGATCGGCCCAGGAGTAACCCTTGGCAGTCACGCGGTTTTGACCGCTGGATCCGTGGCTACGAAAAATCTGGCCGCCAGTGGAATTTACCGGGGCAATCCTGCCATGTTCGTCAAACAGCGCGTTATTGCCTGAAACCTGACGAACGACGCGTATCTCAATATTAGCATGTCAAACACTGAACACATTTCCACCCCCGCCCCGCCGGTTTCACCTGGCCAGCCGGTGGCTCCAACCAACCACCGTTCGCTTTGGAAATGGACGCTCCCGCTTTTGCCTTTGGGTTATCTCTGGTTCCACCTGATTGATAACCTCCGGCTGGAATGGTCGACTGATCCCCAATACAGTTATGAACTTTTCGTTCCCGTCCTGGTCATCGGCTTGCTGTTTCGCCGCTGGCAAAATGGAGATTTTCGCGAACGTGGACCGGTAGCCGCAAACCCTTGGGCGGTAGTATGGCTCTGTGTCGGCCTGGCATTTCTTTACCTGCCCACCCGGCTCATTGAAGAAGCCACACCAGAATGGCGGCCCATCCAATGGTCGCTGGGCGTTCAGGTGCTTGGACTCACCCTCTATACCATTTATCTGGCTGGCGGAAAAAGCTGGTTGCGGCAATCTGCTTTTCCGATCCTTTTCTTTCTCGTAGCCATTCCCTGGCCCACCTTGATTGAGGCCCCCATTATTCAAGGTTTGAGCCGAATGAATGCCGGACTGGTAGTCGATGTACTGGGGTTTTTGAACATTCCGGCAATTCAACATGGCAACGTGATCGAGGTCAGCACCGGGCTGGTCGGCATCAATGACGCTTGCAGCGGCATCCGCTCCCTTCAATCCAGCTTGATGATTTCACTTTTTCTGGGTGAATATTTTCGTTTCAACACCTGGCGACGGCTGGTGTTGGTGCCCATCAGTTTCGCCCTGGCCATGCTGTTGAATCTGTGCCGCGCTTCGCTACTGACGTGGATTGCCGCCAAAAACGGACCTGCTGCCATTGCTCAATATCATGACGAAGCCGGCTGGAGTATTTTGATGGTTTGCACCGCATTGCTTTGGAGCGCGGCGTGGTTGTTGAACCGCCGGAATGTCTTCCCTACCGCCAAACTGGCCATCGCGGCCAGCAATACCTTGCCGACCGCTCGACGCGATGAAGAAAAATTGTTCCGCCGGCTCAAACAAGTTGGCGTTTTTTTGGTTTTCTGGTTGTTGATTGTTGAGAGTGGAGTTGCGCTTTGGTATCGGATTCGCGAATCACACGTGGTACCTGGACCATCGTGGTCTGTAGATTTTCCCACCAATAATCCTTCTTACAAAGATTTGCCGGTGACACCTGAAGCTCGCGAACTTTTGCAGTTCGACCAGGGACAACAAGGCGAATGGCAGAATCCCGATGGCACCATATGGCAGGTTTTTTACTTTAACTGGATGCCCGGTCGCGTGGCGGGATATTTAGCTAAACGCCACACGCCGGATATTTGTCTCACTGCCAGTGGATATCAGATGACTTTGGGACCTGAGCTTACGGTGATGACGGTACATGGCGTGGATCTGCCCATGCGTCACTATGTATTTTCAACCTCCAACGGACCATTGCAAGTTTATCAATGTCATTGGGAAGCTGGCATGGGCCGGGATACTTATACGGCGAATGAATCCGCGCGATTTAATCTCATCCGCGGCGTCTGGGCTGGACGCGGAAATCATGGGCAGAAAGTTTTGGAGATTGTCATCAACGGAGCCACCGATTCCGAACAGGCCCGCCAAGCGGTGGTGGCCCAGTTGGATCAGCTTATCAAAGTGAAATAAAAAAGCCGCCATCAGGCGACTCAGGTCCTCGCTGCTCACCCAGAATGAAGATTCTTCTGCTCAACCAAGTTTTTTATCCAGATGTCGTAGCCACGGCTCAACATCTTAGTGACCTGGCATCCGCGTTATCGGCGCGCGGACATCAAGTAACCGTCATTAGCAGCCGCTGGCCCTACGAACAGGGCCGGGATAGCTTTCCTGCCTCTGAAAACTGGAAGGGCGTGAACATTATCCGGGTTTTTTCCACCCGTTTCGGCAAGAAGGCCAAATGGCGGCGAGCGACAGATTTTGCCAGTTTTCTTTTTGCCTGTTGCATTCGTTTACTATTCGTACCCAAGCATGATGTGGTGGTGGCGCTGACCACTCCGCCGCTGATTTCTTTTTTGGGCGCCTGGCGAGCCAAACTATGGGGTGAGCGTTTCTGCTATTGGGTGATGGATTTTAATCCAGATGAAGCCATTGCTGCCGGATGGTTGCGTCAGGATTCTTTTGCTGCCAAATGGCTGGACCGGATGTCCCGGTTCAGTTTGCGCCGAGCTGACCGGATCATTGCACTTGACCGCTTCATGCGCGACCGGATTGTGGCCAAGCAGATTGCCGCCGAAAAGATCTCTGTGATTCCACCCTGGCCCCAGGATGAGCAGGTAAAATTTGACGCCGCCGGCCGGGATGCTTTTAGGGCTGCCCATGGGCTCACCGGGAAATTCGTGGTCATGTATTCCGGCAACCACAGCCCGGTTCACCCACTGGACACCTTGATAAAAGCTGCAGAAGAGTTGCGAACTGAGAAAGATATCATTTTTTGTTTTATCGGCGGCGGCAGTGAATTTTCCCGGATCAAAAAAATTGCGAACCAAAATTCTCAATTACTCTGCCTGCCTTATCAGCCTCTGAACAAACTGGCCGGATCGCTCTCAGCCGCAGATGCCCAAGTAGTGGTCATGGGCGACGCAATGCTGGGGCTGGTGCATCCGTGCAAAATTTATAACATACTGGAAGTACGCGCACCGGTTGTGTATATCGGGCCAAATCCAAGCCATGTCACCGAAGTGCTCGCCGGATTACCATCATCCGCCTCCTGGATAAGCGTCCGAAATGGCGCTGGAGAGGAACTTGCCCGGCAACTTGATCGATTGCGTCAGGAGATTTTTGGCAAGGAACGTTCAACAGAATGGGATGCCGAAACATCGTATCCTTCGACGGGTTTATCGGATATGATTGCGGCGGTTGAATCAGCGGGTATCAGAAGTTAATCAGAATTATAAAGAATCCATGCTTTGCCTATGTTCGGTGATTTAGACAAATACATCATGGTTTTCCTGGTGGGTCTGCTTGTGACCTACCTGCTTACGCCAGTGGTGCGGGGTCTGGCCGTACACTACGGAGTTGTAGACAAACCGGATGAACGACGGCCACACAAACGAATCACCGCCCGGGGCGGCGGTGTAGCCGTGGTCATCGGCGTACATGTCGCCTGCCTGGTGGCGGTCTTGTTTCCGTGGCCTCACATGACCGGAGCGCTTGATTTTGGCTGGTGGAAAAAATATGCACTTGCCTCGCTGGTATTGCTGATTGTGGGCGTGATCGATGATGTCCGAGGCATGAAACCGCTGATCAAACTCGGCGGCCAAGTCGCAGCGGCCTTAATTATGTGGTTCACAGGCACCCACTTTGGGCAGATTTTGGGCATTAAACTCCCGGCGCCCGTGGATTGTGTCATGGTGGTGATTTGGTTGGTGGCCATCGTCAATGCTTTCAACCTGATCGATGGTCTGGATGGATTGGCCTCCGGTCTGGCAATCATCTCTGCCGTGGGCCTCTGTGGCATTCTCGTTATGCAGCAAACATTAGGGGACGTATTATTATTACTTGGCTTTATCGGCGCTTGCCTCGGGTTTTTACGCTACAATTTCAATCCTGCGAGCGTCTTTCTTGGTGATACTGGAAGTATGTTTCTTGGTTTCACATTGGGTGTAATCTCATTGTCCACGTTCAACAAAGACACTTTTCTTCTGTCTGTCGCCATTCCCGTTATGGTTCTGGGCGTGCCGATCTATGATGCCATGCTGGCCATATGGCGGCGGTCAGTTCGTTCGTGGGTCAAGGGGACTGGAAAACGCAGTATTATGCAGCCGGACGTAGAACATCTTCATCATCGACTGATCCGGTCCGGTTTAAGCACCAAGCGAGTAGCCACCTCGCTTTATTTGCTCAATGGTGCACTGGTTGGCACTGGCTTGTGTATCATGCTTTTCCAATCGCATGCCGCCGGAATCTTCCTTATCGCTCTGCTTGCCGGGGTTTACGTGCTTATGCGACAACTAGCTGTCATTGAATTGCAGGAGACCGGCAGCGCACTTTTGATGGGTTTACGCCGGCCAACTCACTCCACCTTCAAAGCACTTGTTTATCCAGTTTGGGACATGCTCTGGCTGGCCGGATCAATGGCTCTAATTATGTGGGTAGAGGAACCTCATACTACCGGTTTCTGGCATAGCTGGTTCGTGGATTTGCCCATTTGGGTAACTCCTACTTTCTCTTTGCTCGCACTTTCCAGGACTTACGTAACTTATTGGCCTCGAGCGAGATTACGTGACATTTTGATGGTTCTTTTTTGGCTGCAGACCGGGATGCTCTTCAGCTTGGGACTTGCGTTAGTGATTGACCCAGACCAAGCTTATAGATGGGTTCTTCGTGCTATTCTGATTGCAGGCATCAGCCATCCCGTTATCATGACTTCCAGGTTAATCTATCGCTGCATTGAAGAACTGGTGTTGTGGCTTAAACGCCAGAGCCATGTGAGTGATGATCAGGACCGAGTTTTATTATATGGGGCAGGTATGCGTGCCCAGATGTTTTTAAAAGATTACGCCATCAAAAGCGCAAAAACCCCGGATGGCCGACGAATACTAGGATTCATCGATGATGAAAAGGCACTGCATTTTCAATGGATTTATGGGTTTCTTGTTCTTGGCGGCCTAAAAGAATTGCCAGTATTGGTCGAAAAACGAAAAGTTCACCGGATCATTATCGTTTCTGAACTTCTGCCAGAAAGTCGGGCGGCGATTCAACGGATTACTGCTCAAACCGGTCTAAAGCTGAGCGAATGGGAACCTGCTGAACGTGAAGTGAACCAGCTACAAACGCAACGCGCCCCGCTTAATGAAAATCAAACTTTTAAACAATAGTTATCGATAAAATATGCGAAAAATCACCATTTTCTTGGCTTTATGTATTGTTCTGCTTCTAGTCGGTTTTGTGGGTTATCGTGGCTTACAAGTATGGAAACAAAGCCACGGCATCGCCATGGCCAAGTCATACGTAACTCAAAATGATGCTCGAAATGCGGCATTGGCGCTCGAACAGGTTATTCGCGCCAATCCCCAAAGTCTTGAAGCGACCCGCATGATGGCGGATTTGACGCAAATGGAAAGAACACCTGATTCTCTTACGTGGCGCCAGCGCGTGGTGGAATTGGACCCGAAATCCTCCAAAGACCGCCTAGCCCTGGCACAATCAGCTTTGATGTTCCATAACTATCTACTTGCGACCAATGCATTAGCGGGCATTTCCGAAGCCGATAAAAAAAATGTTGGCTATCAAAATATTGCGGGTACCACCGCGTTGATGGGTGGACAACTGGATGATGCAGAAGCGTATTTTAATGAAGCAATTCGGCTTGATCCCTCAAATCCCATACCGGCGCTAAACCTTGCAGTTGTACGTCTGCACCGGACCAATTCGCTGGATATGGCTGAAGCACGCATCAGTTTGCAACGGGTCATCATGAATTCAACCAATGTTGATTTGGCCAATCAAGCGCGTCGCGAATTGATTGTCGATGCCGTGCACTTCAATAATGAGTCGACGGCACTCACACTTTCCAAGGAATTAGTCAACCGTACCGATGCCAGCTTGAGTGACAAATTGTTGAGATTAAACATTTTGTCCAAATTCAAAAGCGCTGAATTAAGGCCGGAACTTGCAAAATATAAGTCGCAGGCAGAAACCAACCTTACTGAAATTGGCGATATGACCAAGTGGTTAACATTTAATTTTTCAGCCACGGATGCGTTAAACTGGCTCCAACATCTTCCGACAGAGACTCGAACCAATCCAGCGGTTGAGTTTCAGGCAGTTACCTGCCAACTGGAACTGGGTGATTGGCGCGGGGCACAAACCAGCCTGCAACATGAAGATTGGAATACCCCGTTACGACCTTGGAACAGCATTGACTACCTTCGGCATGCTTATTTAGCCAGGAGCCTTGAACAACAAGGTTTTAGAGAGGCCGCCACAGCCGAATGGAATGTCGCCGTAAAATCGATTTCCAGCAGTATATATCCCAGTATCCAGAAAAGCGAATATCAGATGTTGTTTAATTTAGCTGCTGTTTGGCAATGGAACAGCGAAGGTGAGCAAATTCTTTGGACTATAGTTAATTCGGCACCGGATGAGAAATGGGCGGATGCCACCTTGGCTGAAGCCCTGGCCAAGTGGCATCGAACTCGTTCGTTTATGGAATTGTTAAAGATCGATTATCGACGTGATCCTGAAAATCCGCAGGTAGAAAACAATTTGGCAATGACTGCTTTATTGCTTAAGGCCCAAGAGGTTAATCCATATAATTTAGCCCAAAAAGCCTATGAAAAAAGACCCACAGATCCCTCATTCATATCCACCTATGCTTTTTCGTTATATTTACAGGGTAAAAATGCTGATGCCCTGAAAATCATGCAGCAAGCCAGTCAGAAGGAGCTGCAAAATCCTGCCATTGCCGGCTATTATGGCCTGATTCTTAAGGCCAATGGCAAAAATGCCGAGGCGAAGGCCTACTTGAACTTGGTTTCTCAACCGGATTTGATGCCCGAGGAAAAGGTTTTATTCGATCAAGCGAAAGCCGGGTTGTGATTCTATTTAAATTTGAATCAATGGCCATGTAATCACGCAGACATGACACTATTTTCCTGAAGGTCAAAAACTTTCAGGTAGAAAAAATCAGGCCGGTCGCAAGACCGGCCTGATTTTTTTTTATTTTTTGAAGCGTGGCAAATCCCAAAAGCTAAGTGATCACACAAGAGGCTGGGTTAAACCATATTCGTCACTACTTCCCAGGCAAAGACTAAACAGAGGATACAATCTGACTGATTTAATCAGTTAGCCAATAGTTTTTGGGTTTAAATAGGATCAGAAAACCATTTTTAAAATTTTTAATCCGCGTTTTATTCACCTCAAAGACGAAGAAAATCAGGTAGGCAAGGCTCGGCGGGAGTGTCAGTTGGCAGTTTTCCTGGTGAACAGTCGTATTTCGCCTGGCCGCCGCGCTTCATGAAGACAAAAAAACAGGCCGGTCCTAAGACCGGCCTGAAGAATAATTTTGAACTAACTATTAAACAGTCGGGGACTGTTCTTTGCGCAAGGAGCGCAAGGCACCGATGCCCAACGGAAGGAGCATCAAAGCACCAGCCACGATCGTGGTCGGTTCAGGAACAGCCGAGGACAAAGTACCGCTGTAGGTGGTGGAAAAGCCACCAGCCGAGAGGGCGGTCAAGGTTTCAGCCGGGATGAACGTGAACGACATGGTCGCAATGCCAATGCCATTGGCGACAAGCGCCAACAAGTCAGCATTTGAACCATTGTAGGTCAAGCCGGTAAGATCGATGCTAGCACCAGCATTGGCGCCACCGATAGTGGATCCATCAGTCCGGATTTGAACCCAGTCGATTTGGCCGGTAACGAAATGGCCGGTGCCATCGTTAATGGTCAAGGTGCCCAACGGTCCGGTCACGGTCGCCGTTTGGATCAAACCAACGGTCGTGATTCCGCTGTAGTAAAACGCGCTGCCGGAGTTAGGGTTGATCGTGCCTTGGAAACCATCAACTTGGAATTGGCTACCCAAGGTGGTCGGGCTGAAGCTGAATCCGCCAGCGCTGCCGGCAGGACCGCCAGAACCGTTGACAAAGTTAATTGACGAACCCGCGTCGCTAGAAAAGCCGAGCGTGATTGCCGCTTGTGAAGTTACAGCCGACAGAGTGACCCCTGCCACGACTGCAGCAATGATTGTATTGTAGTTTTTCATTTTTTGGTTTTATTTTATTCTTTTTGTTTAAGGCCGACGGTCCATGACCGACTCATCTTTCAGCAGTATCGCAAAATCGAACCTTTCCGACTATCCAATATCAGGACATACCTGTTCGCTTTTAGGACCCTTCTGAGACTTTGTCGTAGTGAAAATCAGTGGCCCAACAGCCCACCTCACTCTACTCCCATCAGTTGTGAACAGATTGCCATTAAGGCACGTTCTAATCTAGGACACTTTGGGACATATATGTTCTCATATAGGACATAGAAGTGGGCTTTGAGGGCCTTTTTTCCCGAAGAAAAAAGCTCTTGAAACGGGCTTAAACACCCAAACGGCAGTTACTTATATAATATTATAATTACAAGTACTTGCATCCATTTCGTTATGGACAAAAAGACGTCCCTTTATGAATTTGTTGGAGAAAATCGCAATTGGGGCGCAGGCGGGAGGGGAACTGGGTCATTCCGTGGCTGTTACAATTGGGTAATCGCACGGTGGATGTGGGTTGCAAGCGTTATGGGAAGTGGAGAAAGTCTTTCAGAGGGCCTAAAAGCGATAAACTACGAGAAAATGAAATACACCTATATACAGCCAATAACAGGTATCATTGGGCGATAAAGGCGCTGCTTGGGGCTGCCTTTGACCCAAAAATGACTATTTCATTGGTTGCCTGGGAGAATCCAGGAACTCAAGCGGGTGTTTATCCGGGATCTGAACCATCGAGAAGAAATCTACCGGCCTAAATCTACCGGACTTTTTATACCCCGACTTTGGAAGGGTGAAAAATGTAGAATCTGTGTCGGCTGTTGGGGTAAAGCCGGGCTGAACTATTTTCGCCTATATATAATAGGAGCATAGGGGGCCTGGCCGGATTTTAAATACTTCATTTATTTGGTGCAGTGTTGGTCTGTGGTGCCAGGAGCCGGCCAAAAGGCAATTGTGCTTTTGATTCTGAGGGCAACGAGAGCAACAGGAACGTGCAAACAGGCCTTATTTAAAAGGGGGTTTTGAAGATTTTAACCGGGTAAAATTTTCAGGTTTTAGAAATGGGTTGAGGACATGGGTGTTAAAAGCATTTCTCAAAATTGGACACTTTGAGGTTATTTTAAAAAATGTAGGCGGCTCTTTTCGGCCAAAAACGTGACACTGTGTCCGATAAACAGAAGGCAATGATAGGTGTTTAATTTATAATATGCTCCAATTCAATTACTTATGAATTAATAATCAGTGTCCCAAAAGAGAACAAACATGTCCTTTCACGCACTAGTTTTAATCGACGCCTGAGTTATTCTATTTCAAGTTGAGATTGGAACAATCGTGGATGTGAGTACGGCGGTTCTGATTTTAGCGAGTGTAAATAGAAACAAAGACTTAAAACAATGAAGACAATTTTTGGAATCGTAAGCGCGGCGACGATGTTCGCCACACCCAGCTTGTTCGCCTCGATCATTGGGACGGGACAACTGACGATCACGGCGCCGGGCCTGGCATCGGGCGACGTGGATGGACCGTACTATGTTGCGGCCACTCCGACCTCGGGTTCGAGCGCGGGCACGAGCTTTGAAACCTTTTGCATCGGCAGCCAAGTAGATTTCTACTCCGGCCAGTCATACGGCTACCAAATCAGCACGACGGTGTCGGCTTTTGGTTCAGCCGCGTACGTCACGCTGGGCACGGCCTGGTTGTACAGCCAATTTGCGGCGGGCCACCTCGGACCGAACACGGTTAATGCCAACAACAGCGGCACTGCCAACGACATGTTGCAGCAAGCCATCTGGTTCCTCCAAGGCCAGACGGGCGGCGTGAACAATGCGGACGTGACGGCGGCCATCGCTGCGGTAGGTTCGGGATACCTTGGCAATGCGAATGGCGCGTTCGGTGTCTATGCTTTGAATCTGATCGTCAACAACGGCGGCGCGGTGGCCCCGGGCGATCCGACAATCAATGGAGTTACTTATGCGCAACCCCAGTTGTGCATTGTTCCTGGAACGACGACCGGTGGCAATGTGCCGGTTCCGGAACCCGGGACGCTGACCGCTGGTGCATTGCTGCTGCTGCCTTTGGCGGCGAGCGCGGTGCGGATTCTCCGTAAATCCAAAAATCAGTAAAATTCGTACCCCCAATCAAAAGGCGTCCGGCGAAAGCCTGGCGCTTTTTTGTTTTTTGGGGGAGGGAGGATTGCACCTCAGTTTCATTGCAGGAAGAGTGGAGCGGTGGGTTGGCGATGTGTTTTGGCAAGAATTATACCGTCGGTTCACGCGGCGCGCGCGGAGCGACGCGCCCTACCAGTTTTTGGGATGGCGATGCTTTCTGTGCATCTGGTCGAACATAGGCGTGGTGCCAATATCTCATGGAGGTTTGTGTGGCTATTCTTACCACAAGTGGCAACTGCGTTGCCAGCGGACCGCGCGGCGCACGATCTCTACCAGTTGTGGGTAGTTGACGCGGGTTTGAAATTAAATCGATTACGAGGACGAGAACGAGGACGAGGAGGATTCTTTACCGCGATTTTGGCGAGATGGTACGACCGGCGGAAGGGAGGAAATTTTGGGTAAAAACTCAGGCTGCTTGAAGGGACAAATCTTTTGAGGGGGCGGATTTGGAACGGAGTTTTTCCAGGCCTTTACGGAGGCCGTCGGCGAGTTCGCGCAAATGGGGTTCGTCGAGGACGGTGACGTGGTCGCCGGGGACATCGATGATTTCGACGCCGCCTTGATACCATTTACCGGTTCCGAGGCTGCCATCCAACTGGCGGTAGGCATTGGAAAGCCAGTCTTCCTGGGAAACAAAGAGAACGCCACGATTGGCCAGCGGTTGGGGTCGATAACCGGCCCGGGCGTGACGGTAGATGCGCTCGATGATGATCCACGGGACGTGATCGCTGAAATTATCATCGCCGGCCAGATCCAGACGTGACGCCAGATTTTCCCGGCCCAAGGTGATACGGCGCAGGCTTTTCTTCCAGAGATATTGTGAACCATGCTGGAACAGTTTCTGAAGGTGGGTTTGGAGCCAGACTTTTTTCTGCCACCAAAAATTGGGTTCGGTCATCCACGTATCCAACATGAGGACGGCATCCACTTTTTTACCGGCGCGCTGGAGTTGATGAGCCACTTCAAAGGCAAGCAGGCCGCCGAAGCAATGGCCGGCGAGCACCAAAGGAGCGTTGGATTTGTGAGCCAGGATGAGGGCGGCATGTTTGGCCGCGAGCTCTTCCATCCGCGGCAGGGTGTCAAACTGGCGATTGGCCGAGGCGCGCAAGGCGGATTCCGACAACGGCACCAGGGAAGCGTACAACGACAATTCCGGGTCCATGGTGCGGGCCAGTTTGAAAAGGCTCAAGCTGCCTTCATCGATCAGGAAAAATATTTCCGGCGAGGCTTTCCCGGCCTGTAGCTGGATCAATTCGGGCTGTTGCTTGCCACCTTTTTTGCCGGTCTGAACGGGCAATTGCTTCAGCAGCTCCTCAATGGTGGGGCTTTGAAACAAGGAGCGGACGGGCAGATCATATTTAAGAACGCGGTTGATCTCGCTCAAGAGCCGGATGGCGAGCAACGAATGGCCGCCCAGCTCGAAAAAATTGTCGTTCAGGCTGACTTGTTTCAGTCCCAAAACATCGCACCAAATCCGGGCCAGCTCGATTTCCAACGGCGTGCGGGGGGCGATGAATTCAACGCCGGTCGCCAGACGATTTTGGTCGGGCGCGGGCAGATTTTTGCGGTCCACTTTGCCATTGGGCGTCTGGGGCAGTGCGGGCAGCGCGACAAAGGCAGCAGGCAGCATGTAGGCCGGGAGTTTTCCCAGCAAAAATTGCCGGAGCTCCAGAATGGTGGGCGCAGGCTCCCGTTTCACCACCATGTAGGCGGTGAGAATCTTTTCACCGGGCACATCTTCGCGGGCGATGACGGCCACGTTGAGAAGATTGGGATGGGTGGAGAGAACGGTTTCAACCTCGCCCAATTCAATGCGGAAGCCACGAATCTTGACCTGGTGATCGATGCGCCCAAGGAACTCCAGATTGCCATCGCGCAAGTAGCGGACGAGATCGCCGGTCTTATACAGGTGCGATTCCGAGACGCCGGATTGCAGCCCGGTGCTGAATGGATTGGTGACAAATTTTTCGGCGGTCAATTCCGGCTGGTTCAAATAACCGCGCGCAAGACCGTTACCACCCAGGTACAGTTCGCCGGGTACGCCCACCGGTACGGGCTGCAGGTGCGGGTCCAACACATAACAGGTGACATCAGGAATGGGCCGGCCTATGGGAACCACGCGACCGGAGAACGTTTCACGGATCTCAAAGACCGTGGCCCAGACGGTGTTTTCGGTGGGACCATATTCGTTGTACAACCTGGCCGAGGCGGCTTTCCGGCGATGCTGGCTGGTCAGTTCGGTGGGGCACGGTTCGCCTGCAACAATCACGACTTGCAAACTGCCCAACGACTTTGAGTCATCGGCAGCGAGCAACAGCAGTTCATAGAGAGTGGGCAAACACAGCAAATGAGAAATCCGATGCTGCGCGATGATCCGAACCAGTTCGGCAGGGTCGCGTTCCTGACCGGGTGAAGGCAAGACCAGACGACCGCCCTGGCTCAAGGTCCAAAAGATGCCAGCGACGGAACTATCAAACGCGTGTGAAGACAGCAGGAGAAACGATTCGGGTGAGCGATCATAATACGTTTGCCGAGCTTGATTGGAATGCGTGAGGCCGCGGTGAGTGATCTGCACGCCTTTGGGCCGACCGGTGGAACCCGAGGTGTAGATGATATAAGCCAGATGCTGCGGTTGAACAGCGTTCGCCGGATTGGTTTTGGGAGCGTTGGAAATCGTTTCCCAATCGCTATCGATACAAATGACCTTGGCCGCAGTGGGCGGCAAATCTGCCGCGAGCGCCTTCTGGGTGACGATGACAGAAGCGCGAGTGTCTTCCAGCATGAAAGCCAGGCGTTCGCGCGGGTACTGGGCATCCATGGGGACATACGCGCCGCCGGCCTTGAGGATGGCCAGCAAACCGATAACCATGGCGAGCGAGCGTTCCGCATAGATCGCGACCAACGAATCCGGGCCGACACCCAGTTTTTGCAGATGATGCGCCAACTGATTCGCCTGCTCGTTGAGTTCGTGATAGGTCAGTTGCTGCTTCTCGAAAACGAGAGCGACGGCCTCTGGCGAAGCTTCCGCGCGGGCTTGAAACAATTCGTGGACGCAGGATTTTTGCGGTTCACCATCTGGCGTGGCATTCCATTCCACCAAGATGTGGTGCAGATCATCGGGGGTGAGCAGAGGCAGTTCGGAAAGGCGGCGGGCGGGGTTTTCGACGATGCCTTCCAAGAGGGTCTGATATTGGCGGAGCATCTGCAGGATGGTCTCCGGCAGGAACAGGTCCGTATTGTATTCCGCGACCATCTGGAGGTCTTTGCCGGTTTTGCGGACGGCAAAGGTGAGATCAAACTTGGAAGTACCGTTCTCGAAAAATTTGGTGGTGACTTCGAGCCCGCCCATCTTGGTGGCTTCGTACTGAAGATCCAAGAGCAGGAACATGACCTGAAACAAGGGCGAATAGCTGAGATTGCGTTTGGGGCGCAGTTCCTTGACCAGCAATTCGAAGGGAACGTCCTGATGCGAATAAGCACCAAGCGCCAGTTCGTGCGTGCGTTTCAACAATTCACGGAACGAGGGGTCGCCGGAAAGATCGCCACGCAGGACGAGCGTGTTGACGAAGAAGCCGATGAGCCCTTCGATCTCCGCCCAGTTGCGGCCGGCGATGGGAGTGCCGACCGGCAAATCATCCAGACCGGTGTAACGCTGAAGCAGGACGTAGTAGGCTGCCAACATGGTGTTGAACAGCGTGGTATTTTCCTGCCGGGCAAAGGCGTTCAGTTTTTCCACCAGAGCGCGGGGCAAATCGAGCGCGACTTCAGCACCACCGTAAGTGGGTTTGGGCGGACGCAATTTATCACCGGGTAATTCGACGAGGGCGGGCGCGCCGTCCAGTTGCTTTTTCCAATAGTCCACCTGCCGGGCGAGCGCTTCGCCTTGCAACCGCTCACGCTGCCACACAGCAAAATCCGCGTATTGGATGGTCAACTGCGGTAGTGACGAAGGCCGGGCAGTGATGCTTTCCTGGTAAAGAACGGTCAATTCCCGCAACAAGATGCCGACGGACCAGCCGTCCGCAGCGATGTGATGCAGGTTGAGGAACAGGAAATGTTCGGCCGGGCCCAGCCGGAACAGGCGCGCCCGGAACAGCAGATCTTTTTGTAAATCGAAGGGCCGCCGGGATTCGGTGTGACATACGCCCTGAAGCTGGTCCTTGCGCGCGGCTTCAGGCAGGGCGCTCAAATCATCCACGGGCATCTCGACCGGCACGGCGGGCCCGATGATCTGCAAGGGACGACCGTTTTCAGATTCAAACCGGGTGCGCAGAATCTCATGACGCCGGAGAATCTCACCCAAGGAATGCTGCAATACGGCAACGTCCAACCGGCCTTTTAAAGTGAGACCAAAAGGAATGTTGTAGAGCGACGTGCCGGGATCGAGGCGGTCCAAGAGCCAGAGCCGTTCTTCGGCAAACGACAGCGGGATTTTTTCCGGAGCGGGAGCAGTTCCATTTTCCGGGGCGGAAAGTACGCCAGCATCCGGCCGGTTTCGAGGCAGGATCGCGTCCACGGGCGCCGTCTTCCGGGCATCGCCCTTGAGCCTCCGTTGCAACAGCAACAGCTTCTCGGCGGACAAATCTTTGGCTGGTTCGGACATCTAAAATCTTGTGCTTCAAAGTATAACCACAATCGGCGGCTAACTGGAATGCAGGAGTTGACTGACTTCCTTGTCACTCATGCCTTCGATCTCGGAAATAATTTTGGCCCGGATGGCGGCGGCAGCCTGGGCTATCGTGAGGCCTTCAAAAAAATCTCTCAACGTAAAATTGACCTCGAACGCGGTCCGGATGCGGCCCACGATCTGCATGGCGAGCAGCGAGTGGCCGCCGAGATCGAGGAAGTTTTCGTTCCGGCCAATGGGAGTGATGCCCAGAATGGCGCTCCAAATCTCCGCCACGGCCTGCTCCACTTCATTCTGCGGCTCTTCAACCTTGAGGCCGCGCCGGTTAGCCAACGTCTTTGAGAGGGCGGGAGTTCCGCCCATGGCCGAAGCTCCGGGCGAACCGGGCGGCAGCCAGCCGGCTTTCAGCACGGCCGGCAAATCTTCAGGCGTGACCACGAGCTGAGGCACATTCGAGCGCAGAGCGCGCTGGAGAACATCCAAGGCGTCCCGGGTGAGAATACCTTTCTGCAGGGCTTCATCGCGCCAGGCTTCGACACCGGTCTGGGCCTTCATATCGGCCAAAATGCCGACCTCGCGCCAGATGGGCCAGTTGATGGTCACGGTGCGGCAGTTTGTGCGAGACTGAAAGTAAGGTGCGAACGCATCCATGAACGCGTGGGCGGCGCAATAGTCCACATGCGCGAAGGGCATGGTGACGGAAGCGAGAGATGAAACGAGCAACAGAAAATCCAGCTTCACATCCTTCAGCGCGGCCTGAAGGGCGAAACTGCCGTTGACCTTAGAGGCAAAGACCTGATCGGCTGCCGCCTTGGTTTTGACCTGAACCAAACCGACACCGATGATACCCGCGGCATGAATGACGCCGTGGATGGTGCCGTGTTTGGATTGCGTTTCAGTGATGGCCGATTGCAGGGCAGCGCGGTCGGAAACATCACAGGAAAGAATATCGACTTCGCCGCCCAAGGCTTCGATCTCAAGCAAGGCGGCAAGGATGCGTCGCTCGGCGCCGGGCGTATCGCTGGAAGCCAGACGTTGCTGCCAAATTGACTTCGGAGCGAAGGGCGTTTTTTTGGTGAGAATCAACCGGGCCTGACAGGTCTGCGCGAGATATTTGGCCATGACCAAACCGATACCGCCGGTACCACCGGTGATAAGATACACGCCGCGCGGTCTCAATCCCAAAGAACGGAGAACTTCATCGCCGACTGACGCGGGGACGGCCGGAATCTGATACGACTGATAATCTTTCTCCCAACGATATTTTCCGCGATAGGCGAGGACTCGTGGTTTGAGCGGCTCGCGAAATTCAGCCAGCAAGCGTCCGACCATCTCATCCAAGGAATGGGCAGGCAATGGCAGTGCGGGCAAATCCACCGAGAAGCAGGTGATGTTCGGATATTCCTTGGGGATGACGCCGCAGGGCCCCAGAACGGTGGCCATGACGGGGTTCAGTTTTTCCTCCCCGCTCACTTCATGGATCTGGCTGGTGACCACGCCGAGGCAAACGGGGAGGGAAATATTTTCTTCGCCGATGGCTTTGGCGAGGCTCAGAAGACTGTAAAAACCAAAGTCTTGAACCGACGGATCATAACCGGCGTCCGGCGACTTCACCTGACTGGCCAATGATCCCAGATGCAGGATATTCAACGCCTTTTTCAGGCTGGTTTTCAACGAGCTAAATAATTTTAGGTAGTCTTCGAGACAGGCTGGTTCAATCTCATAGACGCCCTCTTTGACGGCAGAATAATTTTTATCAAACCAGGCGCAGGTCACGGTGGCGCCCCGATTTTTTAAAGCGGCCACGGTCCGATCCGCGAAATCAGATGACTCGCCAATGATCAGCCAATGCGTTTCGCCAGCGGGCAAAGCATCAGCGGCCAAGGGAAGCAAAGACTGATTCCAACTTGGAACGTTGAACCAGTCGGCGACGTTTGATTTGAGCGCGGGGGATTTCTCGACATCAGACTTAATCCGACGAGGCGCTTCATCGATCCAATACCGTTGTCTTTCGAACGGGTAAGCGGGCAACGAAATTTTACGGCGACCGGCAGGGGCAGCTATTTTGTCCCAATCCAATTCGGCCCCGGCGAGCCAGAGCCGGCCAATGCTGTTCAGGATGAAATCGACGTCCGCTTGATTTTCGTAATCCTGACGTACGGAGGACAGCGTCGCGGCATTTTTCACGCTGACGCGCGCGGGATGTTGCATGGCGAGCATGCCGAGAGTGCGGCCGGGACCGACTTCCAGCAGCAGGCAATCGGGAATCTTCCACAATTGTGCGAGCGCGTCGCTGAAGCGAGCGGTGCGCCGGGCGTGTTCGACCCAATAGGCAGGATCCTGCGCCTGTTGATCGGTGATCCAAGTGCCCGTGACATTGGAGGTGAAAGGAATGCGGGGTGCATGGAGGCGCACCTGTTTCACTTCTTTCGTGTAAGCGTCAACGATGGGGTCCAGCAGGCGCGAATGAAAAGCGTGGGCATTGCGCACAGGACGATAGATGATCTCCTGCTCCTTAAGACGGTTTTCAAAGGCCGCCATGTCGGGGACGGGCCCGGCGACGACGCAGAGATCAGGGCCATTGATGAGAGCGATGGAAAGCGTTTCGCCCAACATGGGCAGCAGTTTCGCCTCGGACAACATCACGGCGAGCATGGCGCCCTGAGGCAGGGCATTCACCAACCGGGCGCGGGCGACGATGAGTTTCAGGGCGTCTTCGAGCGAGAAAACTCCGGCGAGACAAGCGGCGACGTATTCGCCCATGCTGTGCCCGACAATGCGCTCCGGCTGGATGCCCCAGTGCTGCCAAAGCCGGGCAAGGGCGTATTCGATAGAGAATAGAGCGGGCTGACAGTGGAGCGTTTGATCCAGTTTTTCGACGGCGGGATCGCGGACTTCGTTGGGGTCGCGATGGAGCATCCGCTTGAGGTCGATGCCTTTTTTCTCAGAGGCCGGCCTGGGCGGCTGATTCGGCGGATACAAGAGTTCGCGAATATCGGCATTGAGCAACGGTTGCAGAATTTTTGCGCAATGATCGAGCTCACGACGGAACACTTCAAATTGATCGTAGAGCCCGCGGCCCATGCCGAGGTAGTGATCGCCGACACCGGGCAACAGGAAAATGACGGGGCGATGCGGCTTATCCGACGCGAGTTCGGAGGTGTTTTTTTTCTGGTCGGGCGCTTTCAACGCGGCGACAGCTTCGGCAGCAGTGCGTCCGACGACGAAGCGGCGGCACGGATAATTTTTGCGACCGTGCTGAAGAGTAAAAGCGACGTCTGCCAACAGGCCGGGGGTGGAATCGGCGGAGGCCAAAAAATCCGCCAGATGACCGGTCATGGTATCAAGCGCGGAAGGAGTGCGGGCGGACAGAACGAGAACCTGAGGCTGATCGGAGGCGGCTGGTGTTTTGGCGGCGGGCGCTTCTTCCAAGACGACGTGGGCATTGGTGCCGCCCATGCCGGTGGACATAACACCGGCACGGCGCGGGCCGCTGGCTTGAGCCCAATCCACAGCCTTGGCGTTGACGTAAAATGGCGTGGCGGGAAAATCGATCTCGGGGTTGGGCTTGGAATAATGCAGCGTGGGCGGGATGCGGCGATGCTTCAACGCGAGCACGGTCTTGATGAGGCCAGCCATGCCAGCGGCGGCGTCGAGGTGGCCGACATTCGTTTTGACGGAGCCGAGCGCGCAGTAGGCGTTGCGTTTGGTGAAATGATGGAACGCTTTCGTCAACGCGAGGACTTCGATGGGATCGCCAACGGGTGTGCCAGAGCCGTGAGCTTCGACGAACGAGATATCGCCGGCGTCCACGCCCGCATTGGCCAGCGCTTCGACGATGACATCGGCCTGGCCTTTGACGCTGGGGGCAGTGTAACCGGCTTTGGCGGAGCCGTCGTTGTTGACGGCAGAACCTTTGATGACGGCATGGATGCGATCGCCCTGCGCGAGGGCATCGGACAACCGTTTCAAGACGATGACGCCGGCGCCGCTGCCGAAAACGGTGCCATTGGCGGCGGCATCAAAAGCGCGTACGTGACCATCCGGCGAAACGACACCGCTGCCATCGTAGAGATAACCGGCGCGATGCGGGACGCGCACGGAGACAGCACCAGCGAGGGCGACATCGGTTTCTTCGGACAACAGACTTTGACGGGCCAGATGGATGGCGACGAGCGAAGTGGAACAGGCGGTTTGAACGGTGAGGCTGGGACCGCGCAAGCCGAGCTTGTAGGAGATGCGGGTGCTGAGAAAATCCTTGTCGTTGACGGTGAGCGTGGGGATGTATTCCTCGGAAAAGCGCGCATCCAGGCCGCTGCTCATGAAATAAGTATTCATGGCGGAGCCGGTGAAGACGCCGATGCGGCCGGTGAAACGCTCGGGATTGCAGGCAGCATCTTCGAGGGCCGTGTAGGCGAGCTCAAGCAAGAGGCGATGCTGAGGGTCCATGGTGGACGCTTCGCTGGCAGACAAACCGAAAAAATTGGCGTCGAAAAATTCCGGCTCTGCCAGGATGGGCGAGGCCTTCACATAATCGGGACGGGCGAGCAAGGCGGGATCGATGCCGCTGGCGGACAAATCCTGATCAGTGAGGCGGGCGATGGATTCGACACCGTTGACGAGATTCTGCCAGTACTCATCGAGATTGCGGGCCCCGGGAAAGCGGCCGGCCATACCGACAATGGCGATGTCAAATTCGGTGTCCATGCGACTCAGGTTCCGGCACCGATGGCGGGTTCGGGCAAAGCCTTGCGATCGACCTTGCCATTGGAGGTCACGGGGAGGACGTCCAGTTTTTCAAAATGGCCGGGCACCATGTATTCGGGAAGCTGGCGCTGGAGATATGGTTTGAGAGCTGCGACATCCACCTCTTCGCGGCAGACGAGATAGGCGATGATGAGGGTGATGCTTTCCGAATATTTTTTGGTGATGACCACGCAATCGGCGATGCCGGGGAAAGTCTGGATGGTGTTCTCAATCTCGCCGAGTTCGATGCGCAGGCCGCGGATCTTGACCTGCTGATCTTCGCGGCCGAGATATTCGATATTGCCATCCGGCAGCCAGCGGGCGATATCGCCAGTGCGATAAATGCGTTCGCCGACGATGGCGGGATGCGTGGTGAAACGTTCCTGCGTCAATTGCGGGTTGTTCAGATAACCGCGCGCAAGGCCGACACCGGCGAGGCACAGTTCGCCGGTTTCGCCGACGGGCATGGATTCGCCATCCCGGATGATGTAGGCGCGGATATTCTGGATTGGGCGGCCGATGGGAATGCGCTCGGGGTGGCCATCCGGGGGACAATCGAAATACGTCACGTCCACGGTGGCTTCGGTGGGGCCGTAGAGATTGGCGAGGCGGCAACCGGTGCTTTGGCCGATGATGTCATTGAACTTCCGGACATGAGCCGGGCTGAGGGCTTCGCCACTGGCGAAGATGCGGCGCACGGTAGCGAGACCAGATTCCACCTTCGCAGGTTTGCCATCCAGATATTCGAGGAAAACATTCAGCATGGACGGAACAAAGTGGAGCACGCTGACACGATGCTTGCGGATGGTCTCCAGCAGCATGAGCGGAATTTTTTCGCCACGCGGCATGAGGAGGCACAGCGCCGCACCATCGATGGCCCACCAAAACAGTTCCCAGACGGAAACGTCAAAGCAGAAAGACGTCTTCTGCAGGAGCACATCGCGGTGATCAATGGGATAGGCGGCTTGCATCCAATGAAGGCGATTGACGACGGAGCGGTGCTCGATCATGACGCCCTTGGGTTTGCCGGTGGAACCGGAGGTGTAGATGACGTAAGCGAGATCGGCGGGCTGATTCACCAGCACGGGATTGGTAACGAGGCCGGTGTAGGTCTGGGGCTGTTCCAGATTGATGATGGTCAGGCCGGCGGGCGCTTTGGCCGCGGTGGCGGCGTGGACGAGCAGGATTTTTACCCCGGCATCACCGAGCACAAAGCCCTGGCGATCCGGCGGGTCTTCCGATGAGAGCGGGAGGTAAGCGCCACCGGCCTTGATGATGCCAAAGATGCCGATGATCATGGCAAAGGAGCGTTCGACCATGATGCCGACGATATCGCCGGGACGAACGCCGGACTGGCGTAAGAGATGGGCGACCTGATTGGCGCGTTCGTTCAACTGGCCGTAGTTAAGCGTGGAAGTTCCCCAATAACGGTCGTGATCGCAGATGAGGGCCGCCTGTGAAGGACGCAACAGCACCTGCGCCTCGATCAACTCCTGAAGCGTGACCTGGTCGGGAAATTCGCGACTGGTGGAGTTGAACGCAGCGGTCTGGTCCATATTGGTTTCTTCGGTTTGAATCACAGGAAATCGTTTTAGATCAGCCTCCTTTTTGTGGCTTAGGTTTTACCTTCCGGATTCGCCGGCGAAGAGCCTTTGGGAGCCCTGGTTCGCCAGACCTTATTTTGCATAAACTCCTGTCCTAGGACAAGTTCATGTATTTGCGTGGTGCCCTCGATGATCTCCATGATCTTGGAGTTCCGATACAGCCGGGAAACCGATGACGACGATGACGATTCATGGCAGCCGGCGGCGCCGTGGATCTGGACGGCATCGGCAGCGGCGTGAACGGCAGCGCGGGAGGCGAAATACTTGGCCATGAAGGCGCGGGTGTAGGTCTCGGGCGAATGTTCATCTTCCGCGCGGCAGGCGCTCCAGCAGAGGAGCCGGGCGGCTTCCATATCCGTGCCCATTTTGGCGAGGAGCGACTGAATCATGCCCAGCTCACCGATGCGGTGGCCGCCAGCCCGGCGCGAGGCGGCATAACCGGTGCTCTCTTCAAAGCAAGCGCGCAAAAGCCCGAGCGCGGAACAGGCGGTGCTGAGACGACCGAATTGCAAGCCGACCTGGGCGACGTGCGAGAGGCCGAAGCCGGGTTTGCCAACGATGTGGGCGGCGGGGATGTGGACATCGTGAAACCGGAGCCGGGCGAGGCCGGCGGCGCGAAAGCCCATCAGATCTTTGATGGGTTCGATCTCAAAACCCTTGGTATCCCGCGGGACGAGACAGGCGACGGGCTTATCATCCAGTTTGCCAAACACCAAAAATATCCCAGCCATCTGGCCGCAACTGATCCATTTTTTTTCGCCGTTCAAAACCAAATCGTTCGAGCCTTCCACGCGGCGATAGGTGGTGGCCATGGAATGCAGATCGCTGCCGGCACCGGCCTCGGTCAGGGCGAAGGCGCCGATGACATCGCCCTGCGCGAGCGGCGGCAGCCATTGACGGCGTTGTTCGGCGCTGCCCCATTTCAGCAGGGCGGCGGAGATCATGGATTGAACGGTGACGACACCGGTGAGTGCAGAATCGCTGCGGCCCAAGGCTTCATTGAGCAGGCCGAAGGTGACGGCGTCCCAACCCTGGCCGCCGTATTCGGCGGGGAGATTGGAACCGAGATAACCGGCGCGGGCGAGTTGAGCGAGGGCGGCGGGAGGAATCGTCTGCGCTTGGTCCCATCCGCCAGCGAATGGCTCGACGTTCGCGGCAGCGAATTCCTGGAAGGCCGCGTAACGTTCGCCCTGGGCGGCGGTGAGGAACTGGTTCATGTCTTTTTATGGCCGGAGGATTTCCGGGCGACGAAAGCAGCGGTGGCGCTGACGGATTTAAAATTTTCGATGTCGAGATCGTCCATGCCGATCTCGATGGCGAACTTGCGCTCGACGAAGGTCATGAGCTGCACGGCGAAGAGGGAATTGATGAGGCCGGATTCAAAGAGATTGTCGTCATCGCCCAACGCATCGATGTTGATCGAATTGTTGATGAATGCGCGGATGATCTCCTTGACCTGGCCTGGTTCGTGCATGCTCATATCATTGGCTTACGTCGGCGTCCGTTTTCGTTTTCGGGAAGTTTTCGCTTTCAGGATAATGGTAAAATCCCTGCCCGGTTTTCCGTCCGCACTGGCCGGCGGCGACCAGCTTGCGCAGCAGGGGGCAGCATTTGAATTTGGGATCGTGAAAGGATTCGTGGAGGACATCGAGCGAATTCGCGACGGTGTCCAGGCCGATGAGATCGGCGGTCTCGAGCGGGCCCATCTTGTGGCCGAAACATTGCTTGAACAGCGCATCGATCTGGGCGGCGGTGGCGAGGCCTTCCTGGAAGACGAAGGCGGCTTCGTTCATGAAGAGATGGGAGATGCGGTTGGAGACGAAGCCGGGGCCATCGCCGACGACGATGGACTGTTTTTTCAATTGCGCGAGCAACTGGCTGGCGGCGGCGAGCGTGGCGGTGGAAGTGTGCGGGCTGCGGATGACTTCGACCGTGGACATGCGCGGCACGGGGTTCATGAAGTGCATGCCGACGACGCGGTCCGGGCGGTTGGTGATGGCGGCGACGCGGGCGATGGGAATGCAGGAGGTGTTGACACCAAAACAGACTTCGAGCGGGAGGAGCCGGCTGAGCTGTTCGTAGACTGGCTTCTTGATTTCCCAATTTTCGGTGACGTTCTCGATGATGAATTCGCAGCGGGCGGCGTCGGATAATTTGGTGGTGAAGGTGATGCGCGGGAGGATTTCATCGCGGGTGAGCCGGGGCGCGTCCTTCACGAACATGGGCGCGAGGCGCACGGCTTGCGGGATGTCGCGGCGCGCGGTCTCGAGGCTTTTTTCAGACACGTCGACGGCGACAGCGTGGAGGCCGTGCAGGACGAGATCGGCCACGAGGCCGGAGCCGATATTGCCGATGCCGATGACGCCGACGGTTTTGAAATTCATGCGGCGGGCGATGGGGGTTGATCGGCGGGCCGCCGCAGACGTTGTTTGCGACGGGCGCCGCGTTCCATGGCTTCGTTCACGGCCCCGACGACGGCGGGGGCGGGCGAGAGTTTTTCGGCGAGGAGGCGCACGGTCGGGCACTCGAAAATATTGACGATGGAAAGGTGGAGATCCAGTTCGCGGCGGATGGCGGCGATGATCTGGACGGCTTTCAGGGAGGTGCCACCGACATCGACGAAATTATCGTCCATGCCGATGCGCGGATTGCCGATGAGCTGGCGCCAGAGGCCGAGAATTCTGCCGGCGAGCGTGGGGGGCAGGTCATCGACGGCGAGCGTGGTCCCGGCAATCTGCGAGCGATGGGCTTCGATGGCGGCGCAGATGGTTTGGGCGGTGTTCAGCTCTTCGCCGATGCGCTGAAATTTTTCTGACTGGCCGGCGAGACCGGACGGGCGGCTGGAGCGTGGGGATTCATTTTCGAGCGAGGCGACGGGATCCAAGGAGGCGTCGGGATCGTAACGCAGGGCGGCGAGCGTGGTGGCGGGGAATCGCAGCGTGGTCACACCGTCGGCGGTGGTCATGAATTGGGCGCCGACGGATTGGATGAATTTCCAGGCGGGCAGATTTTTATCCGTGGGGCGGAAGGTCAGGTTGACCCACGATTTGCCCTGGTCGACGGCCTGGCGGCCGAGGGTGGAGAGGATCTGATGTTCCACGCCGCGGCCCAAGACGCGGCAGCTCAGGAGGAACGTATCGACGTCGTAGGCGGTGGCGTCTTCGCGATAGAGGAGCAGGCCGACGAGGCCGTAATCGCCGAAGCGGTCGCTGACTTTGGCGACGAGCGCGCGGCCTTTTTCGGGGCCGAGGAAATTGACAAGGGCGGGCTCGGAGCGGCGGACGGTGGTGAAATTGAATTGATTGGTGCGCTGGGTGAGCTGGGCGACGCGACCGTAATGATCCGCGCCAGGCGCGAAAAGATTCACCTGCAATTGCAGGCCGTCGATGAAATCTTTGAGCGTGGAAACCTGGCCGCGATATTTTTCGCGCTGCACATTTTCCAAAACTTTTCGCGTACGGGTGCGGTCCTCATCGGTGATACGACTGTGATCAAAGGCCCAGGCGTTATCCAAGAATTGGGGCAGGCGGTCGATGTCGGTCGGCAATTGCAGGGTCATCACCTCGGGGCAATTGGCACGGACCTCGGCGCATTCCACGGGGTTGTCATCCAGGAGGATGAAGCTGTCGAGGCCGAGGTTGAGTTCCCTGGCCAACGACTTGAGATTTTCGGATTTGGGCGCCCAGTTGATGCGCCAGGCGGCGAGGTGTTCCACCTTCAACTCCATGGCGGGTTGTTCGGCAAACACGGCCCAGACATCTTCCTCGGCATTTTTACTGCACAGACAGACGAGCATGCCGGCGGTCATCTGCCGGATCACAAATTCGTGCAAGGCGCGATGGGGCGCATTCACCTGCACGCCGCGCGGGCCTTCTTCCGCGCAAACGCCCTGCCAGAGAGTGTTGTCGCAATCGAGGACGAGGACTTTGTATGGCTGACGTCGGAGGCCGGCGATGTTTCTAAACAGACCAGTTCCGATGGCCGCAAAACCTTCAGGCGTGTAGGGGACGTGGCCGGCTTCGTTTGCGTGAGGATCGTGTATTTCGGCGTTTTGGCACAGCTTGCGGATGGCCTCGGACCTGATGACGGTGATATTCGGGAATTGCTGCACCGCTGTTGCGAGACGGTTTTCGCAGGCGGCCAGTTCCTGGGCGGATATGGCACCCGGAGATTTATTTTGGCCCGGTGGACACAGGCAGAGAATCATCGGTGCGCGGCTGGCGCGCAGGGACGAATCCAGCGCCTGAATGAATTGATCGACCTTGGGTTGCAGATTTCCTGATGAATGCTGGCTGACGGCCCCATTTTTAGGGCGGGTGGCGTAGACGTTGAACAAGCCGGAGCCAGTGAGCAGATTCTCTTCTTCCACGGCGCATTGAAATCCGCGCCGGGCGAGAAGATCTTGAACTTCCGTCACCAGACGGCGGGTCTTGTCGTGTACTTCGATCACAACTTGATCGATGATGGCCCAATTCCCTTCGTCGATGCCGCGAAGAATTTCCAGCTCGCATTTCTCAGCATCCACTTTGAGCAAGTCCACGCGGCGCAGGCCATTTTCGCGGATGATATCGGCCACCGACACCAGCGGGCATTCAAACGTCTGCTGCGTCATGCGGTCCGTCATGAATTCGGCGACGAACTGATCGGATGATTCCGTGCCCTTGCCCAGCGCATCCTGCACCATGTTGGCGACGACTGCCTGGACAGCCTGCCGGTCTTCCTCAGCAGACGGATGAAAGCTCGAAAAGACGGAGGACTTGTCGTAAAAAGTCAAAGTCGCTGACCCGCGGCGCTCGGACACTCCGACGTTGAAAGGCTGCAAGTTTGGACCGTACGCCTCGCAATTCGCTTTCAAGGCCCGGAAGGCTACGGGGCTGGGTTCAAAGGCATATACGTTCGCGCGCGGGCTGCGCGTACGAACGAACAACGAGAACAGCCCGATGTTCGCACCGATATCAATGACCGTTGCGTCTGCGGGCAATTGAATGCCGTGGCGCAGGTAGCAGCCATCCTCAAAGATTTCCTGGTAGACGTACTCCGTTTCGTGCCGGTTCAAATGCGCGATGCGCAATCCATTAGGAAGCGTATGCTGCTCGACATGCCCCAGAAACCGCGCGATTTTGACCGAATCAACCGGCAAGTCTGCCACGCCAGATTTTGCCCAGTCGGCCAAGTTTATCAGCAGCAGGTTGACGCCATCCTGATTCTGCCTCATTTCACTGGCGGGATTCAGCAGTTCTTGAAAGACCTGGTTGTACGGAGCAAAACTGGTTTGCACGGGCACCGCCAGATAATCGCTCCAAAATTTTAGAGATTCTTCGACAGGCTCAGCCGTGAAAGTAGAAGCAACAACTACTTTGATTTTGGCCTTGTTTGCAGCTAGCAGAGTCTCCGACGTTGCGGATGTTGCGGGCTGGTCCAGATAGGCGAACCGCACACCCTGCAATTTGAGATGCGTGAAACCTGCATCATCAAAGACCTCCAGATCGGCCATGTACTCAGCCACGTCTGCGCCGGCATTCAGATCACCCTGCGACCGCAAACGGGCATGCACCCAGACTTCAGTTGGAAAATTAAGATCCACCAAGGCGATATCCGAAGCACCTTTGAAGATAAAAGTGCGGCCTTGATCGAGGAAGAAAGTGGACAATAACTGTACGGCGCCATCCATCAGGATGGGATCCAAGTGGCCATTCTGGAGAGGTGCACTATTTCGGGTTACCCGTAACCGGCCCAAACATTCTTCATCTGCCCGCCATACTTGCCGCAGATTTTGGAAACGGGGTCCATATTGATTGCCATTTTCCCGCAACCGGCGATAAAAGCCCGCTTCATCGTTGAACAAGGCAGCTTTTTGCTGGAATGCTTTTGCCGAAAAATTCGTTTCGTTTGGACCCGCATGGTGACCGCCATCCGATTCGATCACCACCCTAGCGCAAACGGGTCCGCTTAGATCACTGGTGCGCGCTTCACCGGTTTCCCGGAAATCATACTGGACCGTATGATCGTCCAGTTCTTTGATCTCCATGGATAAAATTACGTTTTTATCCGAGAGAATAACCGGACTATGAAATGCTGCACGTTGGATGCAGCTTGCCAACGGATCAACATTATCCCGGTGAAAGCCCAGCGCCAAATCGATGAAAAATGTTCCTGGCACCACGACCATGTCGTGAAATCCATGATCTTTAAGCCAAGGATAAGAGCCGACCCCTAATTCAAATCGAACTGGTTCCCGGATTTCTGGCTTCCATGAAATCGAATCGACAGCGGAAATGCCGTGCGGCACTGAAACACAAGCTGTTCCAGCACTTTCCGACAAGCATTCCTTCCTGTTATCACTGCTCTTCATGAATAAAGCCGCGGTTGCGGACACACCAGATGGTTTACCGGACTTCCGCAAAGCTTTTACCCGTCAAAGCCGATAACGGAAACTATTGCTGTTGCAGTGATTCAGGTCCTTTTGATCAAACCTTTTCGCCACTGACAGGCAATTAAATCGTCCAGTGCCAGCCCTAATCTTCTGAATTTACCAGCGATTTAACAGGACGACTTTTGGAGGTCGTTGGTTGTCACTGATATATCTGAAAAGGTTCTTGGCAAAACCTACCCTCAAATTATGCCTGTTGTGCTACTAATTGTCACGCCATTAACGTCTTGTAATGGGACATCCTTATTCATTTTTGCGAACCGATTAAACACCCAAAAAAGGGTCAAAAATCAAAACTTAACTCTGGCGTCCAAGCCCAACAACCCGGCTTGGCCGACTGGCTGGAAGCAATCAGGGCTCCCACATAGCCGGTCACGGGTGCCAATTCATGCAAATGCCAGTCGGTGGTTTTTCCCATTTGAGGAGGCAAATGGAGTAACTCAGCCCGTTCTTGTTGTAAGAACGACACTTCCACCTGGTCCAATGAATGGGAGATGCCCGTGCCGACGGCTTTTAGAAATGCCTCCTTACGCGTCCACAGATTGAAGAATGCCGGTGGTTTTTCCGTCTTCGGCACAGTTTGAAAAGCCGTCTTCTCCCGGCGCGAAAAAAACCGGTTCACCAGAGCATCCATATCCTCGATGGGCCGGACTTGTTCCACATCCACACCCACCATACCCACCGACGAAAGCGCCAGCACTCCAAGACCTTCTGAATGAGCGAGATTGAAATGCAATCCGGTCCCTGCAAAAACGCCACCTAACTCCGGCTTCCCATGACTGCCGTAAACAAACTGTAGATCCGCCGGTTGAACTCCGAGGCATCGGCCCAACATCTTGCGCATGAAACCGCGCCCAACAATGTAGCGATTGCGGTGATGTTCAAAATGGAAACGAGCTGCCCGCTCCAACTCAGAATCCGAAAGCACAGATTTGAAACGACTCAAAACCTCCGTTGAAACATCCAGTGAAATGCTGATTACGTGGAGATTCGGTCGAGCGGTGGAACCAGTCGACCCATTGGACCACCAATCGGCAGACAAGTGCGGCCAATTGATTGGTTCACAAGCCATGTTTTGCGCCCGGAGATTTCTCCAAGCCTAGAGCGGTTTACGACCGGCCCGCACAGCGTTTCTGCCAAGTCAGACCTTCGTACGGAAATACGCGATCGTGTCCTTCAAACCCTGCTTCAGCGGCACTTTCGGGCCCCACTTCAGGATCTTCGCCGCCTTCGTGATGTTCGGCTTCCGCTGCTTCGGATCGTCCTGCGGCAACGGCTTGAAGCTGATCTTGCTCTTCGACCCCGTCGCCGCAATAATCTGCTCCGCAAATTCCAGCATCGTCATCTCCGTCGGATTCCCAATGTTCACCGGCAGATCATACTTGCTCATCATCAACCGGTAGATCCCCTCGATCAAATCCGACACATAACAGAAACTCCGCGTCT
>Ga0206948_1029_pt1 | contig 39151 bp, 35 predicted proteins | sample Alteio_BWOrgHeat_FD_153236 | JGI IMG/M metagenome (GOLD analysis project Ga0206948, IMG submission 153236) | Enriched cells from forest soil in Barre Woods Harvard Forest LTER site, Petersham, Massachusetts, United States -... | ecosystem: Environmental > Terrestrial > Soil > Temperate forest > O... | reverse complement strand
TCGCAAAAATCTTCCATCAGAAGCATACATTATAGGTTATATCAAACATTACGCTAAGCAGCTTGGGCTAAACGAAAAGGATTTCATTGACCGCCTGAAGCTGGCCAAAAATAATAAGCTGGCGTCTGTGGCCAGCGATAACCTGATTACCGATAAGGAGTTTATGCCGGGTAAACTCGTACTCTACATAAGCCTAAGCCTGTTTATCCTTCTCTACCTTTTGGTTTATTTTATTTTTTATAGATAGATTGATGTCATTCCGAGCACGAGCGTAGCCTTGGCGGAGGCGGACGCAGGAATGCGTAGCTACATTATTACTTTTCCACCAGCCTCAAGACTGGGTTGCCGCGTCGCTGGCGCTCCTCGCAATGACGGCCAGTAGACATAATTTTCGATTCTGAGTTTTTCAGTGTACTAATGAAAAATCAAGAGTGCAACTGTTAATATATTAAATTTTTAATTTGGAAAACTGAAAATAATGATCTCCGCCTTTTCCTTTGCAGTAAATACAATATCGCCTATATCTGTTATGCTTGCCCCATCGCCTTGCTTGAGATTTTGCTGGTTTATTGAGATGGAGCCGGACACAATTTGCGCCCACAGTCGCCGCCCTTTTTCACTTTTATAGGTGAGGGACTGCTCGGCGTTCAGATCGAGTACATACATATCAACATCCTGATGTATGGTAATTGTGTCATTGCGGCCATTTCGCGAACCTACTAATAACAGTTTTCCAGGTTGACGCTGGCTGCTAAAATTCTTTTGCTGATAACTAGGCACAATTCCTTTTCTTTCTGGCAGTATCCAAATTTGTAAGAAATGCACCGGCTCTTTATCGCTGGCATTAAACTCACTATGTAGTATCCCTCTTCCGGCAGACATGCGCTGGACATCGCCAGGTACAATGGTTGACCCATTGCCCAGGCTGTCTTTATGCGTTAGCGAACCTGAAATAACATAGGATATAATCTCCATGTTATTATGATCGTGCATATCAAAGCCTTGCCCCGGCGACACTATATCTTCATTTATTACCCTTAGAGAGCCATACCCTGAATGCTGGGAGTCATAATAATTGCCGAAGCTAAAGCTATGTTTGCTGTTGAGCCAGTCCATTTTTGTCCGCCCGCGCTCTTCGGATTTGCGTATTACTATCATACTTTTAACCAGCCTATATTATGAAATACGATTATATATTCATTCTGCTATGAAAATCATTTACAAGCTATAAAAATTGCATTTACATTTAGTATACATTTGGTTGCTTTTAAGCAAATACTGCTATATTATTTGCCAAAATGATATTATTGATCCTATATGAAAAAGAAATTATTGGATAAAAGTGGTTCTGAAGGCAAAAAGCCTTTGTACGAAGTTTCTCAAGCGATTTCTGAAAAGGATAATGTTAAGCTGCCCTTTACTCAACCTAGTGCGCCCCCTAAGCCTGCAGAGTTAAAAACTGAGGTAGGGAAACCTACTCTAAAACCTTCACTGGGCGAACAATATTATACTGTATGCAATGCGGTGACTGATGCTTTCGCGACGATCAATTTCTTTGGGGGCAGCAAAGCCATGGGGCAGACTTTAAAGCACTCTAAAGAAAGAAATAAAGAACAACCTTTATATATGGAAAGATTACAAACATTTGTTGCGGCAACTGCTGAATTACCCAAGCTATTTACTGCAGCTGATAGAACATTCAGGGACGTTTTTAAAAACACGAATTTAGCAAGATTCCAGGTCTTCCTTTCTAAACTACTACATATATTGGCGCCGCTTAAAGGGCAGGATGCTGATAATTGTAAATTGACATTTACTAACTATGCTAATTTTTTAGCAACAGTTTTTAACAACGCAAATCAGCTTGAGAGCTTTCGTGATGTAGCCCAGGATAAGTCTTCATCTATAATTAAAAATTTTAGGTTGTATCAAAAACTCATGGGGACGACTGAATTTCCGGAACAAGCTGATATTTATGTTACATGGGTTGCTGAAATAAATGGACTTATTAAAATTAAGCATGGTGTTCTTTCAGATGTTCCTACGCTTTTGCATAACATAGAGAAAACTCTTTTGGAATTTAGGCTTGCAGTAGCCATACGTCATGACGCTGATTTTATCAGGGTCTATTTTCAAATTAATAGAGACCTTATTAATATTCAAATTAGAATGCTTGAGTTCTATAGTCAAAACTCTGCGGTGGCTATAGGATTATGGCCGTCTATGAATAGAGATTTAGTAAGAATTTTCCATCAAGAAGCTCAATTTGCACCTAGCCAATTAATTCAAGGATATAAAGAATCTCTTAAGCTGTGGAATGATGAATTTGCTAAGGAGCTTCTTCCGCTAGTCAATGTTATTAACGAGCTTGATAAAATTGAAGCCAAGCAGAGGTCTCGCAAAATGGAATTAGGTATTGAGCAAGTTTCGGATGATTTGACAGGGATGCTTGATCTTTATAATGATGAAACCTGTAGGCAAAATCCACTGCTAAAAGCCCTTGTACTGGCAAATATAATCAATTGTTATACTGTTAAAAACGATGTGTTTATAAGTGGTAAAACTGATATTACACTTCCATTTGTGATGAGGAGTATAAAGTACCTAGATGAATTTGTAGGTAATCTTGCTGCGCTTCAGGAAGTATGGGGCGGCCAACTTTTCCAATTCTTAAATAATTTTATCTTCATTAAAAACTACATCCATATAGTCATAAGTGCATCAGAGCATGCACTGCTTCTTTGCGAAATTCTCTTTGAGAAAGCAGGTCAGGATATGGAACTCAAAAAACAAATCATTGATTTCCAAATCAGCCTTATTGACAAGCAAAATGATCTCCTGAATTTCTTAAATGATAATCGCGAAAATAAGAATGAAAAAGAATATGTTAGAAAATTCTATTTTAAACGACAAGGTAAAAAAGAACTAGATAGTTATAATACCTATAAAGCTAATATTTTAACACACGGTGAAGAGGAGTCTTCAACAGTTATACACGGCATTCCGGTAGAAGAAGTTATTGACCGCAACAATTTAAGAAGACTAAAGCTCGAAGCTATTCATTTAGAATTCTTATCAGGGCATAGGCTTCCTGTAGATGCTGATTATGCAAATGCTCTCAGCGAAGCAGAATTGAAAAAATACCAGGAAGATATTGACAAAGAGAAGGAGAAAAAGGCTCTTAAGGAAAAGGAGCAGAAAGACCAGGGCATGCGGAAAAAGAAAGGCTTGCAAAAGCTAGCAGAGAAAAATGCTAAGAAAGCTAAAGATCTCAAGACAAAAACTGAAGTGCAGAAAAAAAGGAAAGACGAGGGCAAAGGGGAAATGCCTGATGCGCAACCTATGGTTAGACTGGAACAAAATAGTGCTGACCTTGCGCTTTCAAACAATCTAAATCAACTTTTATTAAAGCTTAGCCCGGGAGCTTTTGATGCAGATGGAGTGAAATTGGCGATAGTTGGGCTTCATGATATGCTGCAACAGTCTGATAACCATCTGGTTAAGTTTAAAGTTTTGTCTGGAATGGGAGATAGTTACGGTACGATTGTCGCTCATGATCTTAACCATGGTGCAAAACATCCTAAGCAACTGATTGTTGATCTTAAAATAGCGTTAAACTATTACAAGCAAGCCGAGCTGACATTAAGGAAAATCACGGATATTTCTTTTAAAGATCACCAGCGTTACTATACTTGGCTGGTGCATTCCATCACCATTCAAGAGCAGTTGTTGGAACAGTATACTATGAAATTCGGCGCTAGGTTAGCCAAATTGCGCCTTTCAAGGCTAGATGCTATGGATCGGTTAGGTGAAGATTGGAAAAGGCCTAAGGATAAAGTATCTCATTATACAACTGAAAGAGAAGATTTGCTGGCAGCACTCGATGAAGTTGCAGGAATTGAAACTGATTGTAAGCAAATTAAAACCCGTATTAAACAGAACGATGATCTTGCATTTGGTGGGAATGCCTATTACGCATTCCAACATATTCTGGATAACTCTGGAGGATGTCAACTACCAGATGAACCTCCGACTTGCCGGCTTGAGCTTTGTGAAGAAGACGATCTTGAGCAAGAAGAGGCCTCCCCATTGGCAACCTTGTCAGCAGGAGTTGAGAGTGCGCCAGAAGCTCCGTATGTTGGTGAGATAGCACCTCCGGATCCGACTTTGGTGTATCGTAATTATAGATGCACATATCATAATGGTGTAATGATAAGGATATATAATGTTGGCTCGGATCCGTTGACTCTTGCTTTCATGCCGATTGTGCCTATCCCACTATGCCTAACATACGTGCCGCCGTTTGCTGGAGCTGTAGGAGTTAGCGAGCACAATTCCTCAGCAGCAGCAATACCGGATGCTACAAGTCAGAAGCCCCCCCAAATAACCTTGGTTCCTCAAGTAAAATTAGAATCTCCGGGGAAGGAGGTAAATCAACTGGGTAGAGATCTAGCTTAAGTTTTTCTTTCGTATTTTATAAATAGGGCTGGACAACTGGCAGGTGCTGTGTTATAATTCATCATTATGACAAAGAAAGCATTCACATCTCTAGTTCTTAATCTCCTCGGCGGTGCCAACCGCTAGTCATATTTCACACCCAAAACTCATCATTATTTTTCATTTCACTAATTAAGTCTTAGAGGTTTTATTATGTCTTCTTCAAGAACCATTGCATGGATGATTTGGTTGATTGCATCCATATTCTATGCTTACCAATACATCCTGCGCGTCATGCCTAATATCATGATGAATGATCTTATTGCGCAATTTAATTTTGACGCGGCCACCTTTGGCCAATTCTCCGGTATCTACTATATCGGTTACACTTTGCTACATTTGCCTATCGGTATTATGCTCGATCGCTATGGCCCTAAAAAAGTTATGCCAATTTGTATGCTTTTAACGGTGGTCGGAACAATGCCGATAATATTCGCGGAATACTGGGTGTATCCAATTATAGGTCGGGCACTTGTGGGAATTGGTTCAGCAGCAGCTATCCTTGGTGTATTCAAAATCGTACGTTTGACCTTTAGCGAGCAGCGCTTTACCCGCATGTTGAGTTTTTCTGTGACAATCGGCTTGATAGGTGCTATCTATGGCGGTGCTCCAGTAAATTATATGTGCTCTGCTATGGGATATAAAACAGTGGCTGGAATATTCGCTGCCCTAGGTGTGACCTTAAGTATCATAACATATATGCTAGTCCCTAATATCAAAAGACAGGAAACCACTTCGGTTTTTACCGGTATCAGATCGGTGTTATCCAATACTAAAGTAATGGCAATATGCATCTTTGCTGGCTTAATGGTTGGGCCATTAGAAGGTTTCGCCGACGTGTGGGGTACTGAATTCTTGAAACAAGCCTATGGTTTTGATAGCGGTGTTGCGGCGAGCCTACCATCTATGATGTATATCGGTATGTGCTTTGGTGGGCCAATATTAAGCATGCTCAGTGAAAAAAGCCAAAGCCACTTAGGAGTAATAACTGGCACAGGTGTCATTATGGCTATTTGCTTTGTTCTTATGATCTTAGGGGCGTTAGGTAGTGTTCCAGTTATGACTGCAGTATTTATCATAGTGGGTATTTGCTGTGCTTATCAAATAATTGCAATCTACAAAGCTTCGACTTATGTTGAGGAAAATGAGGTAGGGCTAACAACTGCTATGGCCAACATGATCATCATGGCTTTTGGCTATATGTTCCATTCGGTGATAGGGCAGGTGATCAAAGTCTTTGGCGGGGTGCAGTCAGCATCGGCATTCTCTACGGGATTGGCGGTAATTCCTATAGCGCTTATCATAGCTAGCATAGGTTTTGCTATAATAATCTTGCAAGAATTAGTACAGACACCTGCTAAAGCAGTTAGCTTAAATGAAATTGGAGGTTAAAATGAGTACTTTTGCAAACAAATTGGTTGCGGTTATTAATAAAGATATTGAGCCAGGCGTTGCTAAAAACGCCCTGGCGCATATGGCGATTGGCTTAGGCGCGAGTATTGGTACCGAAGCGCTTAGGCTCGATGACTATCAGGATAAAAACGGCAACAAGTATCCTGCCATATCGCAAATCCCTTTTATAATTCTCAGAGCTAAATCAGGAGAGATTAAAAAGACAGTAAATCAGGCGCGTGAGCACAACATCAAGCATTCGGCTTTTGTGAACACGATGACAGTGGGCACCTATCTTGAGCAGCTTGAAAGAACCAAAGGATGCTCCGAAGAGGAGCTAGTCTTTTATGGATGCGTGCTGTTTGGTGACTGGGATAAAGTTTCCGAAATGACCAGAAGGTTCTCATTATGGAAGTAAGCATTTAATATATTAATGTTTGTGTAAACCGTAGCTTAAGGCTACAGTTCTGTAAACTATTTTTTTAAAGGTCTGATATGCGGCAAGAAGTAAGTTATTCCAAGAGCTTTACATACTATACAAAAAGCTATCGTTCAGAAAACTCTATGTTGAAAGATAACCTTGAATTTGAATCTACGAATAAAAATAATATTGATTTATTAGAAGCTATCTTTCAAGGTGATGTTAAGAAAGCTCGGGAAGCAATTGAACGTGGTGCTAAAGTCAATGAAGCGAATAATGAAGATGGATATAGTGCTCTAGACGTTGCAGTTATTCAAAACAACCCCGCTATAATAGATCTGCTTGCAGAAAATGGAGCTTTTTTATGTGACCATAATCCAAAAGACCATTTGTACGGCCACCCCCTTCTTGTCGCGATTAGGTTAAACAATAAGGATGTAGCTAAAGCTTACCTATCGCGCACGCCTGATATAGAAAATCAGCCATGGTTTAAAAATATCCATGATAAGGATTATACGGATAGAATTAAGGAATTGCGTGCTGAGCTAGTAAGTAATAAAAGCACAGAAACCAGTGACTTAAGTAGATTGCTATATCGTTTGAAAGATGAAGGTATTATTTTGGCTGCTGGTGTATTACCGTTTGTTGTGAGCGGAGTTTTATTTGAGCATTCATGTTGTACGCTAGCTTTTACCGCATGGGCTAGTTTAGGGACTGTAACTCTTAGTAGCATGCGTGAACCACACATGTCTTTTAGTTGTTATGATATCGTACAAGGGGTTAAAATGATGTGGAGTGAAGGTGTCATGGATACTATTGCTAAAATATATAATACACCCAGATACATCCCATTGTCATGTTCGGAGTATGAATATCGGTTTGAAAGTGCCGGGAATACAGGTCACTCCAGAGAATAAGTGTTTCGTATTATTTAATGGCATTAGCACGTAATATATAGGTAGGAGCAAAATCAAATTTAATATATTTACATTTGTGTCAGTCGCAGCATTAGAGTAATCTTTTAGGGTATTTAATTTTATAAATGTCTGAAATGATGCAAGGTGATGCAAACTCCAGTGATTACAGGAACTTCAAATTTACTTTAAATTTGCGAGCTGGGTTAGAAATAGAAGCAAATGGTACAGAAACAAAAGAAGAAAAACCAAAAAGCACTGACCTAAGTAGATTGCTATATTGTTTGAAAAATGACGCCATTGTTTTGGCCGCTGGTGTCTTACCTGCAGTTGCGTTAGGATTTGTGGCAGGATTTTATAGTCCTGGATTAGGCATACTAAGTGCACTTTATACTTCATCTTTTTATTACGTATTTTTTATGTGTTTTGGCCCTTCTGAACCATTATTGGCTTTAAGTTTAGATGACCTCAGCCAAGGAGCTAGATTATTTTGGAATGACGGTGTCGTTGAGGCTATGACTAAAATATATAATGCACCAACATTCAAACAATCGATAGATGCATTGTATAGTAATAAGTTTGAAGGGGCGGAGGCTATAGGTAGCTCTAGAGTGTAAGCGTTTCATATTATTTAATTATTTTACTAGCCTTGACAAAGATAATACAAAAGGAAATACTAATAATATAGCATTTTCAATAATGTAGGGGATTATGACTAAAATAATTAAAATAACTGCTTCGCTTTCAGTTCTGGCTTTATTAGCTGCATGTGGGCATACAACGGGTGATCGCGCAGTTAGCGGTGGTCTTATAGGCGCTGGTGTTGGAGCGGCTGGTAGCGCTATTGTCGGCGGCAACGTTGGTACCGGTGCGTTGATCGGTGCAGGTGTTGGTGCTGCAGGTGGTGCATTGACCAGCGATAGGGATATCGACCTTGGCACACCGATTTGGCGTAAATAAAAACGCCTAGCGAGATCTACCAATTTCCTCGTGCTTAACTTTGCTGTTGAACACGATGAGGTTTGGTTCAATATTGCCCGTGAAAGATTTGATATGGTCATATACAGTCATAGCTTCTCCTAACAATAATACTTGGGTAAATCCTTGGGTGCCTCGATGCATATTTCCTAATACTCGGTCGCCTAGACTTCTAGGCCTGATTTCGTACTGACCGTTAGTAAGGCGTTGGATAGCCGAATGTCTATTGCCTGCGTGCCCACCTGCTAGAGAGCGTTCATATGCTTCAACATCCTCTTTCTTTAAACTAATTACTCCCCAGGTATTGTCAGGAATACGCTGACCTTCTATTTTATAGAAAGTGAAACCATGCATGGTTATCTCTCCGACAGTCCCCGCGCTTTGTTCTGAAGCTGGTTCATTATCAGCGCCAGCATTTGCAGCGGAAGCTTCTCCGTGAGTTTTCTTTTTCTCATCTACTTGTCGTCTTCTATATTCTGCCGTGCCGCTCCTCTGAGGTTCGTATGCAACGTATGATGCAGTTTGATCGTTTGTTGTAGGAGCAGTTAACTTTTTAGGACGAGCCTGCTTAGTATGAACTACCTTTGCAGTTGTATCAGTTGTGAAAGCTCTTCTTTTTACTGCTGCAAATGCATTGACAAACGGAGATCTGATATCTTTAACGTGTCCTAAAGCATGAGCACCACAAATAAGTGTATCCATGGTCATACGCCCGGCCAACCAAATGAATTTATCTGCAAATGATATTAAAGGAGTCGAAGGAGAAATAGCTGTTAATGTTATAAAGTCTTGAGTAGCACTTATTTTGCTAGTTATGCAGTAGTTAATAACATGGTAGTTATCATGTTTTTTTAAGGGATCGGTATAGATATCTTTGCCGTGCCAGGCTAGTGTAAGCAACATATCGATCATTGAGGAAACCAATACTCTGCTCATATAGGCTGCTTTGCTGACTTCTTTAGTGTCAGATATGAGGTCTAAGCTTCTGATATAATTTCCTGCCCTCAAGGAGCAATATGATAATACAGATGAAAACGCCTGGGAAATACAAGCATTTAATATAAGGTCCATAGGCGGATAACCTACCACATAAATTAAGAACAATGCTGGTAAGATGCTTAAGGCTGTAGATGCTATATACTTATATGACTGCCTCATCTTTGAGTTATCAATATAGAGCTTGGCGCTGGAGATAAATATACTAATACACCTATGAACTATTGATAATGCAAATAAGTTTCCATACCTTTCTCCAGGAGTTAGGATTGTAAGCTGGCTTGATATTTCAGTTGCATATAGGGATTTTTCTTCATTTGAAATAGACCCAAACCAGACAGCCTGTTTAATTCTCTCAATAGTCGTTGACCTGAAGTTAAACAGATTGATCCCTGATTCTTTAAAACGCACAGGAATGCTACCAGGAGGAAATGAAATCTCATTACATTGGAATACTGTTGCTGCGCTGCGCATAGGTTACCTTCCTTAATATATATAAAAATCGCTGATGTTTCCAACAGCTTCAATAGTTTCATTTAATGTGTTGCAATTAAAAGCATACAATTCATTAGTTCCCATATGGTTTAAAACCGCTTCGAAATCCACTAACTCTGGACTTTTAGCACATGATTCTTTGAAACGATCAGCAGCACCAAAGAGGGGCACTATATACCCACCAAGCTCCTTGCATGATATCATAATAAGCTGGTTAAATGGCTGTTTATGCAATACTGGAGTTAAGGTGAATTTATCACGGTTATCAAGAAACATAGTAGTAGATTTATAATTATAATATACAGATTTGCATGACCTATATTCGTCTAGAAATTCTAAATATTTTAAACCGAATAATTTTGGTAAATTGGCTTTGAATTCATCATAAATTCTATCAGAAGGTGATTGTACAGAGTCCTCAATATATGATATCGCTAACTTATTATTAATAGGTTCGCACTTTGAGTTTTGCTTTCCTGACAACAAGTGCTTTAAAAAGTACGTATTTATTCCGTAATATTGTTTCCCGGTACCATCCTTAAAAGCACTCTTTTCTATTGTGCCCTTAAGCCTATGAGTGGTTACTGAAGCAGGTAGAGAAAATAGAAATTGTTTTTCCCATATCGTTTTAAAATTCTCCTTTTCATCTTGCTCATTTTGCGGGGTATTACTGAACAAGGAGTAGACAGACTCCCAAGCGCTATTAATGAGCATGCTGGTATAATCTGGTGTCATGTGCCTGATGATGGCGCTATATATCCAGGGAATTCCGAAATTATGAACATTTTGTACTTTTGTACTGTCATCAAACAATCCAATATATCTGTAATCTGTAAGATCATCTAGGTAGTAGATTTTATTTGCCAGGTTATGATACTCTGGCTTGCTTATATTTAATGAAGTCAACTCTAAGAAGAACGCTACATCATTCATATAATCTGTACGCTTTTTTAGACTATAATTGTTATCATCAAACATCTGATAATCGCTGAACTCACAAGGGATGCAATCATAACGATTTATAGCAACTATTTGGTTATCGAGTATCATTTTTTGGATTTTGCAAATAACTTTGAACATGAAGCATTAAAAAATATATAATATTTTCGTAATTATATTAAAAAAATGCGTACAAGGCAAGCTAAAAAGAGCCATTAGTCCTGTTATTTTTATTAAATATGATGGTTAGCTGGGTTTTTGCATGTCGCCAGGAGGTGGCATTTTGCGATCCATCATCATCTTTCGCATTTCATCGCGGTCGCCTTTGAGCTCATTTAACTGATCGCGTATGGCTCTTATATCAGCCTGCAGCTGGTTCCACTGATCTATAGTCATACTGATACAAGTATTGGGTGGATTCACAAAAGAAGGTTTGCCTTGCTGACTTTCCAGAACTACAGAATCTTTCGGCAACTTTACCGGAGGCACATCTTTGATCCAGGGCTCAGGAGTATTGGGTTTGGCTCCGGGATTATCCGGTGTTTGCGGTGGAGTTTGATTGATTTGCCCAAAAGTATTTGTAGTTAAAGCTAATGCGAGCATAGTGGACAATGTTAAAGTTTGGATTAACTTAATCATCTGAAACTCCTGAGGTTCTTTATATAATTGAATATTAATATTATTGCCAAGTCAATTTGTCATTTTTTCGCTTGTATTCAATAATGTTTTTGAGTAGCATGCCGGGGAACTTAACTTAATAAAGGTATCTAATGAAAGCAAATTTTCAAAGTCGGCTGCCAGCTAAAGGTTTTATATATTCTCCATATGCTAATTCGGGTCCTTGGGAGAGTTTCAAGGCTATAATTGGAGGATATAACACGTGGATTCAATTTCGTTACAGCAATCCGAGGGATAATGATCTGGTAGAAGCTATTCTGCGCACGGATGGAGACAATGTTACGAAAGCTATAAGTAATGGTGCAAATGTCAATGCGGTTGAAGATTGGGCGCAAAATTATACTCCCATAATGTTTGCCGCTAGACAAAGCAAGCCTGAAGTAATAGATATTCTTGGGCAAAATAGAGCCAATGTATATGCTATAGCTTATCCAGATAAGCTTAGTTGGAGTTTTGAAACCGCTATAAAAATAGCTTTGGATTTAAATAATGAACCTGTTGCTAAAGCTATTTTAAAGATTTCTCCAGATTTGGAGAAGCAGCCATTTTATAATAAACTTGCTTGGTATTATAAGGAAAGAGTTGGGGAGTTGCGTTCAGAGATGCAAAACGGAACTTCAACGGGTGAAGTGAAAGGTGATGTCCTAGGAGCAGAGGATGATCCTTTAAATAGAATGTTCTACCGTTTAAAGTATGGTGGTTTTCTTGCATTCGGAGTTTTATCCACCTTTGCTCTAGGTTATGCAATGGGACACCCAGCTTATTATACAACTATACTTACAGTTGCGGCCATTGGAGTGGCTAAGGCAATCTTTCATGGCTGTGAGACAGTATTCCTTCCTGGTATTAGCGACATCACTCAGGGATGTAAATTATTATGTAGTAAAGCAGTGATGGATACTATTACTAAAATATACAATGTTCCAGAATACAACCCACTTAAGTTTCTTCCGGAATATAGTTATGAGCCAGTAGGTATATTTCGCTCTGTGGGCTCAGATGAAATGATTAGATAACAATCTTTTAGTGCTCAGGCATATTTTGCAATAGTGAGATATGCCTGAGGCAGAAGTGTTTTTAAATTTAATTATCAAAATCATAGTGCCTTGAGTTGAAATTTGCTGTATGATGCAGGTCAAGAAACGTAACTTAGGTTTTGCCATGTCAGAAGAAGTTATGCCTAGAGTCGACATTGCGTTTAAGAAACTTTTTGGGGTGGATGAAAATAAAGATCTGCTGATCTCACTCATTAACTCAATAGTATCAGAAGAAGATCAGGTGGAGACTGTGGATATCCTGAATCCGTATAATTTCCAGGATTTTAAGAATGATAAATTATCCATACTGGATATAAAGGCTAAAGGCCACACTGGCAAGCGGTACTGCATAGAAATTCAAATCAGTGATGAAGGGGATTATGATAAAAGAGCTCTCTACTATTGGGGGAAAGCGTACACTCAGCAGTTAGGAAAAAACAAAGGTTATTCAGAATTAAACAAAACGATTGGAATACACATACTGAACTTTATAAGCGTCCCTGAAACCGAGGAATATCATAACACCTTTCGTCCATTTGCAAAAAAAAGTGGTGTACATTATTTTAAGGATATGGAGTTGCACACAATAGAACTCAGCAAGTTTGAGGATCAAATCAAGGGAGAAAAACTGGATGAGGCAGATGAACTCAAGCTGCTATTGTCGAAAATAAAGACCTCTCTTGATCGATGGGTGGCGTTTTTAACCCGGCATAATTTATTAAACCAGCATAACCTCCCCACCGCGCTAAAGGATCCGCAGCTTGAGAAAGCTTTAGAGGTTATAGAAGTGATGAATTTTAGTGACGCAGAAAGAGACGCCTATGAAGCTCACTTGAATTGGCTTCGGATTGAAGCAAGCACTCTTAAGAAAGCCGAAAAAAAGGCTTTGAATAAAGGTAGAGAAGAAGGTAGGAAGGAAGGTAGAGAGAAAGGTAGGAAAGAAGGTAGATTAGAGGGTAGAGAAGAAGGTAGAGTAGAGGGTAGAGAAGAAGGTAGAGATGAAAGAGATGTAGAAATTGTTAGGAATATGCTGTCTCAGGGTATTGATATTAAGATAATTACTAAGTCTACTGGTTTGACTGTAGAGCAGATCAAGGGGATGAAAATTGATTAAGATGAGTTTGAGTTATGATATACGGAATACATACTAGCCCGTTTGGTGAATGCCTCCTGGCGATGATTGGTGATAAAGTCTGCCACCTATCATTCATTGATGACAGTCATGCCCAGGCAGTTACGCGACTTAAGCAAGAGTGGAAGCATGAGGTTTGCACTAAAGATCAAATAGCAACACAAGCTACGTTTGAGCAAATCTGGCAGAGTGGTAAGAATATTAAACCAGCAGTTCAGGTTTTTCTGCAAGGCACGCCTTTTCAAACCAAAGTGTGGGAAGAGTTACTCAAAATCCCCTTCGGTAAAACTATTAGCTATCAGGAGGTGGCTCGCCGCATTGGTAATCCTAAAGCGGTGAGGGCGGCTGCGTCTGCGATTGCCAATAATAAGATATCCATACTGGTTCCCTGCCACCGGGTGATCGCTAAGTCAGGCAAAATCCATAAATACCGCTGGGGTAGTGAACGCAAAAAAGCCATTCTGGATTGGGAAGCAAAACTTATTTAACGGAAACAACCTTTAATCTTCTGTTCCATTTTTGCAGAATCCAAGCCGGTTTACTGAGTTTTGCGACCTTGTGATTATTTCTTGTATTTTTCTTTCAAACACTTTCTTAGGTGGTAATTCTGTCCAATATTCTGCCACATGAATTCCACTTGAACCTAGATCCAACAATTCAATTTGATGAGGTGATTTTTCAGTGCATAAAATAATGCCCAGAGGCGGTAGCTCTCCTTCATAGGATTCATAGCGCTGCAGGTAATTAAGATATAACTCCATCTGACCTTTATATTCAGGCTTAAATTTCCCTGACTTGATCTCAATAGCAATCATTCTCTTGAGCTTGCGACTGAAAAATAATAAGTCTAAATAGTAATGATCTTCATCGATTGAAATACGCTTTTGCCGTGCCATAAAAGAGAATCCGCTGCCTAACTCCAGGATGAATTTCTCTATCTCTTTAAGAATAGCCTCCTCAAGATCGCTTTCAAAGTGCTCTTCCGGGAGTCCTAAAAACTCTAAGATATACGGATTTTTCCTGTTTTTCCAGTGAGTTGAGGGGTAGAAGTTCAATGATATGACTCCATGTCAATTGGTGCGACAGTGTCGCACCAATTGAAATATCTGGAAAAGAATCATAGAATTTTATCATTCTAACTAAAGCAGTTCGACCAAACCCTTTGCTAAGGAACTAACTACGTGTTCACTATACTCAGCACGGTCGGACTTAATAACTTCTTGGCGTATTCTTTTACCTATGTTCCAGTATAGAATCGTCATTTGTTCGTTAATACTTATAGCTACGCTGGTTTTTGCTTGCGATATTAAACCCTTAATATCTTCAAACAATTTTTGGTTCTTTTTTGTGATTGATGTCATATGGTTATCCTCTGAATTTATTATAATTATAGAGTACCGATCGACGGTGTTTGCTCTTCGCCCACTGATATAGCCGCTTAAGCCAACTAACGCTTCTTGCTCGGAATATTAATATTAAAAGCCCATGTTGGGAATAAAAAATTGGGAAGTACAGGGTAGACTATAGAATTGACAAATCCTTGCATATCAACTTAACTATGGAAAAATCAATATTGAGATTTATGCATTATATTTTAGCAATTCTATTTATACTTGTAAGTCAGGTAACATGGGCGGAAGAAGATCGTGAGGAGCCCAAAAAAATGGATTGGGCTTTTAATGGGGTGTTTGGAAAGTTTGACCGCAATTCGATCCAGCGTGGATTGAAAGTATACAAAGAGGTTTGCTCAGTTTGCCACTCATTGAATAAAGTTGCCTTCAGGAATCTCGCCGACATCGGTTTTAGCGAAGAAGAGGTCAAGGCATTTGCAGCATCTTATAACATACAAGATGGGCCCAACGATGAGGGTGAAATGTTTGAGCGGCCAGGCAAGCCATCAGACCATTTTCCGCCGCCCTACGCTAATGAGCAGGCAGCCCGTGTGTCCAATAATAATAATGCTCTGCCGCCGGATCAGTCGCTGATTGTCAAGGCACGTCATGGAGGTGCTGACTATATCTACTCGCTGCTTACAGGTTATTCCAAGCCGCCCGCTGATTTTAAGCTGGGAGAGAATATGTACTATAACCCATATTATTCCGGTGGAGGCAAGCAGTTCTCTATGATCCCGCCACTGATTACTGACGGTCAGGTTGTATTTGATGATGGCACTCCTGCAACCATTGATCAAATGGCCAGAGATATATCTAATTTCTTACAGTGGGCTGCAGAGCCGGAAATGGAGGAGCGCAAATCCCTGGGTATCAAAACTATGATCTTTACCCTGATCTTTACGGTGTTCTTCTATTTTGCTAAAAAGCACATCTGGGGGAGAATCAAATAATGCCTTCTGACTTTAGTTTTCTCTACGTACCGATTGATAACCAGGAGAATGCTCAAAAAGTTGCACATGGATTGATTGAGCAAAAGCTTGCGATTTGCGTCAATATCATCCCTGCAGTAACTTCTATTTATGAATGGGAAGGCAAAATTGAATCCGGCTCTGAGCTTATTATGATGGTTAAAACCCATAAAAATAAAATCCAATCAGCTCGAGAGACAATCGCATCTTTGCACCCATATAAAGTTCCTTGTATTGCAGAAGTTCCGATTAATGCTCTTAACTCAAGCTATCAACAGTGGGCCGAAGCGGCACTGAAAGCCTAGTGCTTTCCTACTGTATCAAAGGTATAATGAGATATTTTACAGTGTATAATTAATTAACAAAATTCAGCTATTCATTGAATTCAAAAATGTTATATTCACTCCATTAATCATTTTGATGAGGACTAAATGCTATATAAATCGTTTTTACAAAGCAGCGCTACTGTTAAAGAGCAGGTTGCACAAGATAAACGCATGCTTAATACTCTAGCTACAAAATATAAGGCTGAAGAAGTAAAGAGATGGTCGCAACTCAAAGCCTTACATGATAAGGCAAAAGCTGACGGCGTTGAGGAGCAATTGTTAGCTGACCTGAAAGATTGCTTTGTTTTTTATGACTTTGGTATGCAGAACAATCCCAATAAGACTGATTTTAACACTTTTTTACAAAGTAGCCAATTCTACATGGATGCAGGCAGTAACCTTTCAGGTTTGCAAATAGCAGAACAATTTCAAAGAGATATGGCTGATTTGGATAAAAGCCTTGTACATAGGTGGGAACGCGCATCTAAAGAAGGCACAGGTTCATTATTAGCTTTAAGGTTAAAGTTAAAAATTGAATTTGCTCAATGTAAAGATGCTTACGACAATTCAAAAGCGCAAGTTTACACAAAGTTTTTTGACTCACAAGGCATGCTTGAAGAAGCCCTTAATTACCAAAATAATGTAAATCTTCATAAAAGATGGGACCCAGCAATCGGCGAACGAAAGGGTGATAATCAGTTAATAACTATAGATCCAACTCTAGTAAAGGAGTTTTGGGGCCGTGTATCTAGAGATGATGTTCTTGGAGCTCGTGACTATGGTCTATTTTTTGAATCAAAAGGCAGGCTTGAAGAAGCGCTTGTAAACCCGAATGCTAAGCAAGCCGGATCATTCCTGCTTGGGTGTAAAATGCTTCTTGCTATGAATGAGTTGACTCAAACAAGAGAAGAAAGTGAAGCCCTTTTAAGAACTCAGATTTCTAGCCTTCTAAATCAAAACAATCTTAAATACTTGTCACAACCCGTCAGTAAGCAAGAAGAAAGAATAAAGCTTAGATTCCTTGCATACACTGCAGTTACCCCAGTTAGTAAGGGGGCAATTTCTAACCATGATGCAATCAGGCTCGGCTTATTGAAGGATATTCAAGATACTACTCTAGCAGTTGAACAGCGCAGAAGTGCAGCTGATCATCTGAAATTATTTAATGCAATGATTTTTCTCGGCCAAAAAGGATATTCTCGCACTGAAATAGAGATGTACTTTGATCCTGAACTAGGACAACTTCCTGTGACTAAGGAGGCTATGGAAAGGAGTTTGCTAGATAGAGACAAGATATTTGCCGCTATTAGCATGATGACTTTCAATATGGCGGCTATGCTGCCAGCGGTTATGACTTTGAAAGCTGATAACTCGCTTTCAGATAGTTTTAGAGTTGGCTTATGCGCTAGTGGATTATTGCTTGTGCATGCTTTCGCGAGCACTAATGGCAATGCTATTGCTAAGATGATTACCCAAACGCTGAAGAAACATCTTCCTGAAATGAAACAAGCGGTACAGAAACACTATGCTTTAGCAATTCCAGCGTTTGTAGGCCTTTTAAGAACTGATTCACTCTTGACTGCAACTGCAATAGGCTTATGCACTGCTCTCTTAGTAAAAGCACCTGAATTAATCGCAAGATTTGCGCCTGTCTTTACGGCAAGAATTACTGCGAACTATAATAAAGTTCTTGGTGATTTCAAGGCACAATTCCCTAGATTAGTTGAGAAGATGCCTACTTTTTCTAAAGAACATTATGGCTTGGCAGTATCAGCAATCCTCACTTTAACTTGCAGCGGTTCAATGCTGCTTACTACTGCGATTGCACTGTGCACTGGTGGTTATGTAATTGCATCTAATTTTGCACCTGGATTATGTGCAAAGTATAGTGAGCCATTACAACGCTACAGTGCATTAGCTGGGAAGGCGCTGGAAACTGTTAAAGAACATATTGCTGAACTTGCAGTTCCAACACTTATAACCTATGCGGTGAGTAACTCTATATTAGCTAGCGCATCAGCGACCGTAGGATCTGCGATCTTATTCATTGCTGGTGATTATTTACGTGCAAAAGGTGACATCAACTATAAGGCCGTTGCTGATAAACTCAAAGAGTTATCCACCTCGCAAGAGAGTTTTGTAACTCGATTACAAAATGGGTATGATACAGCTTGCGAAAACCTTGCAGTAGCATTTTCATAAACAGCTTTCTCTCTGATTGCAAAATGGCAGGCGTTTAGATTCGCCTGCCTGGCTCTCCCAGCGGGGGATGCTAGTAGTAATCTCTTAATGCCCACCCTATTACAACCATACTCTTGACAAGCAATTCTGGTTAATGTCTACTGATGAAAGTATAATCAGAGGGTTATCGATGCTAAGCTGGGTTATTACTTTTTTCATTTTGGCTGTAATTGCAAGCATACTAGGGTTCGGAGGGCTTGCAGGCGATTTCATGGAAATTGCCAAAATTCTAGCCTATATTTTTGTAATACTGTTTGTAATAAGTGCAGTATACAATATTGTTTCTGGCCGGAGAGGTCCACCTCAAGTTTAAGTACTGGGTATTTATTCTACAGTTACTGATTTAGCCAGGTTTCTAGGTTGGTCAACGTCTTTACCAAGCATATTTGAGGTATGGTAGGCTAATAGTTGCATGGCAATCGAATAGACAATAGGTGAGGTTATAACCGAAGTATCAGGCATTTTGACAATGTGAGATGAAATATCTTTCAGCGTATCAAAGCCCTTTTTATCGGTGAACGCTATGATCCTGCCGGAGCGTGAGGAGATCTCATGCACATTCGAGGCAATTTTGCCGAATAAGTCGTCCGAAGGTGCAAGCACAACTATAGGCAAGTTTTCATCTATAAGCGCTATCGGGCCGTGCTTAAGTTCACCTGCGGCGATTCCTTCGGCATGAATGTAAGATAGCTCCTTCATTTTTAAAGCCCCTTCGAGAGCAACAGGATAAGAAACGTCTCGCCCTACATAAAGCATGCTGGGATACTGCATAATTATCTTTGAAACTGCCTGCATTTCTTGATCCTGAGCAAGTACGCCATTGATTTCATCTGGAAGGTTGTGCAGTTCAAATATGAAGTCTTTTAGCTGTTGATCTGTTAAGGTGTTGCGCTGCTGGCACATATATAAACACAGAGTTAAGAGGACGGTAAGCTGAGCTGTAAAGGCTTTAGTTGAAGCCACTCCAATCTCATAGCCTGCGCATATAGGTAAGACTGCATTAGCAGCATGGGCAATCGAACTCTCGACTACATTGACCAAAGCCACATTATAGCTATTATGCTGCTCATTAGCATATTTTAGTGCCCAAAGAGTATCTGCGGTTTCACCAGATTGAGAGATGAAAATAGACAAACTGTTTTTAGCAATCAGAGCAGAACGGTAGCGGAATTCGGATGAAATATCTATTTCGACAGGAATCTTAGCAAGCCTCTCAAACCAGTATTTGGCAACAGCTGCGGTATAGTATGAGGTTCCGCAGGCAACTATATAGATTCTTTCAATGTTACTAACGTTGACAGCAAGTTGATGGAACTTGAACTCATGCGTTTGGGTATCATAATAATGGCTAAATGCCTGAGCCAGAACTTGGGGTTGCTGAAGGATTTCTTTAAGCATGAAATGTTCATGGCCGTCCTTGCTAACGCTGGAGGCATCTGCAGAAACCGTCCTGGATTCCCGCGTGAGTTTCTCACCTTCTTTATTGGTAATCTGGAAACTATGGCGATCCAGAATCGCAATATCATTGTCTTCTAGATATACAACCCGGTTGGTAAATGGACTGAGTGCTAATGCATCTGATCCAACATACATTTCATCATCACCAAGCCCAATAGCAAGAGGTGAGCCTTTCTTCAGGGCTATCATTAAATTGTCCTGTGACGCAAAGATAATAGCCAGAGCAAACGCTCCCTCTAAAACTTTGGCGGCTTCCTTCGCAGCCTCGATTTCCGAGTGGCCTTTCTTAAGGAATGAGGATATCAGTGCGGGCACGACTTCGGTATCGGTATCGCTATTAAACACATAGCCTTCTTTTTTTAGATCTTCCCGGATTTTATTGTGGTTTTCAATGATGCCATTATGGACAACGCAAACGCCATCAACCTGTATAGGATGGGCATTTTTAGTAGCTGGCGCTCCATGTGTGGCCCAGCGGGTATGTCCGATGCCAATGTTTCCAGTAATGGGATTATTGACTACTTCATTCTCCAAATTGCGGATTTTACCGACAATGCGCCGGACTTCAATGTTGCCATTGACAATGGTTGAAACGCCTGCCGAGTCATAGCCACGGTATTCCAGACGATACAAAGAATTGATGATTCTATCTGATACTGGTCTATTGCCAATTATTCCAACAATTCCGCACATAAAACACCCCTTAAGACTTCTGCTTATTATATGACTATAGGCCAGTTTTGCAAAAAACTACAATCACATATTGTTGCAATATGTTGTCACCCTACGCCTTCGGCTTCGGGTGACTTACGTCAGTTTATGAACTAAATTTACTCTAAAATGCGCCAAAACTCCGTCATCGCATGCGAGGAGCTTTGCTCCGTGGCGATCAGTCTTTAGGCTGGTGTGAAAATTCAAATATTGGGTAAGCGTTTAAACTGGATTGCTTCACCCCGCAAGGGGGTTCGCAACGACGGTGAAATAGCTTTTTTTGTAGTATATCTACCACCAAAAACAATACTTATTTTCAAAATTATTTCGAAGCAGCAGCAGTCCATTCAGACAGAGCTTCAGCAGCTCTTTTGTTCCAAATATCGACGATTTCAACAGCAGCTTTCGCAGTTATTTCTGTGATTTCTCTGGCATTGCCGCAGCAATTCTGAACAAAGCAGCTAATAAAGTCATTCTGGCGCCATTGAGCTTCCTCAGGAGTTTTGCAGCTCGAAGCATCCCTTAGGCACTCCATGCACTGTTTGCCATTTTCCTGAAGGACTTCGGTTGTTCTTCGGGCAATAGCCTGCATGCCTTCAAGGGCGACCTGATTTGCTGTAGTTACAGTTTCAGCATTGCGGCCTGAAGTTTGACGCATACGATTATAATCAAACATGCGGGCAGCGCTTTTGTTAAGATCTGGAAAGCTGCCCATATTTGGCCAGTTTTGCTGCCAGTTCTGCCAGTTAGCCCAGCCATTCCAATTCTGCCAATTCTCATTGGTAGAAGAGGAAGATTTTTTTGTTTGTGGTGTAGGATTAGCCATATCTACCTCGGATAATTTTAAATTAAATGTCATCTATAATGCTACAATATCTTATTGTGCATTGCAACAAATTTTGCTAACAGAATATTTATATGCCTAAATTTTATAAATTGCAAACACTTTAGATTTAGGCGTAGCATATTGTTATGGAATGAAATTCTTGAGGGGGGATTTGTATGCGTGATCCATTGTTTGCTCCTATATTACCTGGATATTTTAATGGCCAATTAATTTTAACGAACATTAAATTCAGCTATCCAGTTGCCATAAAAATCGCGCAACTCCTCATAACGCTTCCAATCATAAGGTATGCCGATCTAAGCGGCTGCAATATGTGTCGTAATAGCCTGAATATCATTACTTATGCCCTGCAATTTAACCGTTCGCTTCATCACCTGAATCTAGGTCATAATAATATCAACGATGTCAGCGTGAAGTTTGTGGTTGAATTGCTTAATAAGAAAAGCCTCATGTCAGCCTTAATCCTAAATAACAATTTAATAGGTGATAAAGGGGTTTCACAATTACTTGATACTTTAAGATCATGTCGGGTCTATTTTCTAGATCTCTCTTTTAATTTGATTGAGAACTCAGGTATGATGGAGATTGCAAAGTTTGCTGCAACCAGTAGTTCACTTGTAGATATGAACCTGCGGTGGTCTGGTATTAAATCGACAGGAATTGCTGCGCTTGCGAACGCTTGTCTGTTCAATAGGTCAATTACAAGAATTCATCTTCGGGTTGAAGATCAGAGCAAAATTAAGGAGGAGCAAGTTGTTACAGGTTTGGCAAATTTGAATTGCAAGTTATTTAAGGAATTCATGGGTAGTGTTTTTTCGCTGGGTGTAAGCGGATTGCAGAATATGTCGTTATGGCAACTGCGTGGGTTCTACTCAAATATTGAGATGGCTCTTTGCAGAGCTACTGACCTGGCAAGCTTTAAAACTACCACACTCTCAATTGCTTTAGATAATATACAATCTTATTTTATGAATATGACGAAAGTGACTTATCAGAGTTTGCTTCCGGCTCTTATTCCAGAAATACCAGCAACAATTTGTTCTATAATGGCTGATTTCTTGAAGCAGGGTAACCCGTTTTTTGTTTCAGTGGCTACCGTATCCTGTGATAACATCTGTACAGCAGTTATGTTAAAGGATGGTAGTGAAGTTACTAATTTCTCGGTACATCAGTCTCTAGTGCAAGTGAAATGCTTTACCAGATTATGCTATGAGAATGATGAGAAAGTACCAGCAAGATTACATTAGCGGGCGCTACTGTTGCGTGGAGCGAAGCGACGCGGCAATCTAGTCTTGATATTTGCAAGATATTTAGATTTTTACACCAGCCTTATAACTGGATCCCCACGGAGCTCACGCTCCTCGGGACGATAAATACTAAGCGCCAATCGCTGCTCCTTTGGCTTGTCCATCTCCGACTTTAGGAGTAGGTGAGGGATGTAATTGCGTATCTGCCGATACTTTTGAAGTATTGCTCGCTCCGTTAGCGGCCAAGGCTTGACCGGCTCCTTGAGCCTGTTTCTGGTCTGGTGGCCCCAGCGATTGACCCGCGCTCATCTCCATGGCTTTTTGAGCCATTTTTCCCGCGAGCCAATCACCGCCGGGAATTATTTTTAAAAATTTTATAGCTGCCTTTGCTTTAACGTCCATAGCCCCAACATTGTCATCTGCCATTTCCAGAGCTAATTTGCCAGCTGCAGAAGGATCTTTTTTCATGAGATCAGACATTTGCTCTTGCATTTTTTTCTGGGCAGCTGGGTCGTTAGGATTTTGAGCAAGCTGCTTGGCCGTCTCCATGATAGCAATCATCTCTTCAGGGTGCTTTTTAACCAGGTCTACCATAGCGCCTTTTGCATTATCTGAGAGCTTGGGTGCACCAGCTTCCTGAGCAAAACCGTTAGCTTTTTCAACAAAGTCCTTTGCGTTTTTTTCTGCATCTTTCTCAGATATTGTCCCATCCTCTCTCATGTTTTGCTTCAGGATGGCGCCTAGCTCATTAATTGCTTGAAGTTCTTGATTACCTTGACCGCCGGCCGGTTGTATCTGTGTACTAGGTTCTGGCATATATTATTAATGGTTTTGCTTCTAAATACAGTATAGTAGGGAAAATTGTTTTTATGCAAAACTAAATTTACAATATGGTGCAGAGGATGGCGCCGACATTGACGAAAAGCTCGGTTTTTTGGCCTTTGAGCCCGCCTTTATAATAAGCCTCGCAGCCATGACCCCCAAATGGGGCAACCTTAATCAGGCTTGGGGTGGTGATAATGATGCCGGCATTGACCTGCATATGGAGGTCGCCTACCTCTTCTTTTTTAACAGTAACCTGAATCGCACCTATATTCATTGATAAGTTGTCATCTACAGTGGCAAGGGCAGAAGCCTCTATACTGCCAATATTAACTTTGATGTTGGTGTATTGCAAACTATCGATGTCGAGCTTGAAATGAATGTCCGACTTTTCAGCTTCTATAAAAAGCATGGATCCTTTCTTGTAAAACTTAACCATTATTTCGTCGTTATATCCATAGGACAGAGAAGGAAGATGAGGCTCATAAGGTATAGCCTTAGATCTTATTATATCAAGAGCCCCTTTACTAAGGCTGATATTGGCTTCTGTTAAGGTTAAAAGCATATCGCGATCTCCTTATTCCATGAAGGAATCATAGCATATAAAGAAGTTTCTTATAACTAAAATAGATCCTTCTGCAGATTATTTGATGGCTTTAATAATTCACAAAATCATGCAGACAATGGTGCCGGTATTAACAAAAACACTGGTTTTTTGACCTGCAAGCTCGCCTTTGTAATGGGACTCATACCCATGTTCACCAACAGGAATAATCTTAGATTTGCGGGGGATTATTATAAGAGCGCCTGCGTTAACGCGCAAATAAAGATCGCCTACCTCTTCTTTTTTGACTACAAGCTGTATTGTTCCTATATTCTTCAATATAGTATCCATAGAGGTAAACTCAGGTGGGTCTGCTTTGCCAATTTTAACTTCAATGTTGGGATGCTGCAGGCTATCGATATTGAGCTTAAAATTAATGCTTGCTCTTTCAGCTTCAACAAAAAGAGTAGATTCTCTTTTATAAACTTTCACTGGCTCCTCAGTAGTATCTTCATGAGAAGGAGAGGGAGTCTGAGGATTATATGGAGCGACTCGCGATTTTGTTTCATTTAAAACCACATTGCTAAGACTAACATCAGCTTTTATTAATGTTAAAAGCACATTAGCATCTCCTTTGAATGTTAAGAAATTGTATCGCAAGCTCCCATATTTGCAATAGCATTCAATAATGCTTTGAAAGTGTTGAGCTTTTATTCTCTTATCTTAACAAAGTACTTATCTACCCGCTACTGAAAATATATTACTTATTTTAAATTATAAAATATTGCAAAGAATTGCGCCGGCATCGACTAAAAGCTCAGTTTTTTGCCCTTTGAGCAAACCCTTGTAATGAGCTTCAAAGCCGGATTCATTATAAGGCGTGACTTTAATCAGGCTAGGGGTGGCAACAATGATACCGGCCTTAACCCGCATATAAAGATCACCCACTTCTTCTTTTTTAATGGTGAGTTGGATCGCCCCTACTTTGATTGCATAACTTTCTTTAACAGTAGCGAGAGCTGTAGACTCAATGCTACCAATCTTTACCTTTATGTTGGAATATTGCAGACTATCAATATCAAGTTTGAAATGAATATCTGATTTTTCTGCCTCTATAAAAAGGGTAGAACCCTCCCTATAAACCTTAACCATTTTAGAGTGTTTTTTATCATAGGAAAGTTCGCGAGAATGAGGATCATCGAATTCCCCCATTGTTTTCATTATATCCAGAACGCCTAGATTTAAACTGATATTAGCTTCGGTTAACGTTATAAGCACTTTAATATCCTATCGTAATAGATTTAGTACTCTATATTAGGAAAAATAGTTTTTCAAGAGTAATGGGTTATATAATATGGCAGATAATAGCCCCAGTTTCGACAATTAACACCGTATCCTGATGTTGTAATGCCCCTTGAAAAAAGGCTTCATAACCTTTGGATTTGTGTGGTATAACCTTAATCGAATCATCAGCTATAATGATGCCGGCAGTCACTCTCATATACAGACTGCCTATCTCATCCCTTTTTAAATGAAGCACAATGGCGCCTAGTTTAATATAGTTTTTATTCTTCCTTTTTGCCAGAGCTCTGGCCTCAATGGAGCCAGTCATTATCGTAAGATAGCAAGTTTGCAGATTATTAAGATTAAATCGCATGCTTATATCCGGGTCACTAGACTCAAGATAAAGGACTTCGTTTTTCTTGTGACTCACAAGTGAGGATTTATATTTGTCGTCAAATACTAAAGTAGGTAAATCCCCTGCGTTTGTCTGGATGATCTCAATGTTTCCCTGGTTTAGTATTATGTAATTAAATGCTTGTATACTAGCCATATATACCTTTGAACATCAAACTATCGGAATAGGGTATTTAACCCACGGGAGATCCCGTATGTGAAAGCTATATGCATAAATCAGAATTGCAAATAATTTACTTTCCAAATAAGATTAAGTTATAATGCAAAATCAGATAACACTAAGAAATCTAAGCAAATCTAAAAGTACTAGAGGACAAAACTCTATTCAAATGCATTTATCGATGATACTAATATAATAAATGATAACTAGGTTTTATTATAGTCTCGAATGCTCAATAAAATTAGATCATATCATGTTACGAGAAAAGCTAGACGCATCCTCAGTTTGCTGGCTAGTGCACTGTTTATGCTTGTTGTGACTGCAATAATGCTGGAAACAGGGCAGCGTACAGAGACCGTAAAGGTGGTGTCGAATGCCATTCATGCAATTGTATTGGGTCCGGGAATAGGTGAGTACACATATGAAACCAAACTTATAAAGGATAATAGAGGTGTCCCTTTAAATGCCTCTCGCACTGATAAAAGCACTCCAAATATCGTCGATCTTGTAAACAATTTGCAAGATAGCTATCCGAACTTAACTAAAATCAGCTTAATAGTCAGTTGGTATGCAGGTTCAACTAATATTGCCGAAGCTCATTTGGCGCCAATGGTTGAAAGCAAAACTGGCCCTGATTGGCAGGTTGGAGATTATACCCGCACAACAGCTGAAGTAACCAGCCCTGGTACTAAAGCTAAGCCAAACTCCAGTGGCACCCCAACTGATCAGTCTATTATTGACCTTTGCCTTCTTCTCAATAAGAGGGGGATAGCAGTTACGCTTTATCCCAACATTTTGATTAAAGATACTGACAGGCATTTGCAACAGACTATGACTTTTCAGAATGAGGATGATATCAAGGCTTTCTTTGATGATTATGAAAAGTTCATTATGCATTATGCGGCGCTCGAATACAAAGGTAAGCGGCTTAGCGAAAACATCAGTGCGATTATTATCGCCTCAGATATGAAGTTGCTGACAGATTATAAAAACGATCAGAATGAGTATGTGGCAGTCAATCAACTCATTAAACTGGCGGCAATGGTTAGGAATGAAGTCGGCTCTAAGGTCAAGATTTCTTATGCTGCAAACTGGTCAGAGTATCATCGTACAAATGATGACTGGTATAATTTGGACGCGCTTTGGGCTGATAAAAATATCGATTTTGTGGGTATCAATGCTTACTTTCCCATAACTGTGAATACTCCTGCCGACAAGGATATATCCCCGGAGGCAGTTGCTCAAGGCTGGAACAATCATGAGGATAATAATTCTGCTGTAGCTGATCAGGATTTGTTACCAAAGCCGGAAATTGCTATTAAAAATATTGAGGCATGGTGGAAAAAGCCCCATCAAAATCCCGATGGGAAAATGTCAAGCTGGAGACCCAAAATGAAACCAATAGTTTTTAATGAGGTTGGCTTTACCGCAATAGACCATACAAGTGACGACCCGGCTAAATCCCTTGGGGCATACAGCAAGGATAAAGGGCTTCCCAATGGCTCAAATGGCATAGTGGATCCTAAGTTTCAGTACAATGCAATTTTGGGCACAATACAGTTCACCGAGAGCCTGTTTGCGCAACCGGATAACGAAGGCATCCTGGAAGGTCTGTTTTGGTACAACATTGATCCTCGTGGACCTAGCCCGGATTGGATTCACAATCACGAACTGAAAGTTTCTGATTTAGAAAAAGGTTTTTTTCACAAGTTGCAGAAGCTTGATGCAAAAGATCTAGAAGAGTTTCCGGAATATGAGTTTTTCCAAAGTGAGCAATCGGTCATCGATATGTTCAGAAGTAAGCTGCGTAAAATGATGTACAGTACCTCAATGGGAATGCTTTTTTGAATCAACTAGCTTCCTGAAAAAATTTAGCATAACATGATTGCAAAATAATATGGTGACTGTATGAACTGGCTTAAGCAAATCTTCATTAAAAATAAGGTTTATTTGTTACTTCTTCTATTCATACTTATGGCGCACTTGCCGGTGGGGCTATATAAAATTGTAATAATTAAGCCTGCATTTATACTGATGACCATTTTCTTTTTCTCCATATTTAAAGAAACCAGGCCTAATCAATTGATACTTATTGTATTTGGTCTAATCGAAGACTTCCTTGGTTCATTCCTTATTGGCATCAGTTCCTTCAGCTATGTGCTTATTTCTCTTTGTGCCATCGCCAATACGCGTGGACTGTTGCAGCAGCGCTTTAACGTTGTCTGGATTGTACTTGCACTTTCCCTGGCTATTGTCTATTGCCTAAATGCAATTGCCCTTAGCGTCTATATGCAGGGTAATTATTTTACCCATGACTTGTTTGTAGAGTATTTGGCAAGTATCCTCTTGTATCCATTGCTTCATCTAGTTTACCTTAAGAAAATAAACTGGTTTCGCTACTGATGCGCGATGAAATAAAGAAATTAAAGCTATTTAGCCGCAGGTCAGTTGTGCTGGGCGGCATTAAACTTGCTTTGATATCTACGGTATTAGGCAGATATTATTACCTGCAAATCATGAAGTCAGATCGTTATAGTACTCTTTCCGATAAAAACCGCATCAAGCTTATTATTTTACCAGCACCCCGCGGTCGTGTAGTTGATAAGGATAATAATGAGATTTCAGCTACATCAACTCATTTCCGTCTGACTATTAATCCCTTGTACACCAGAGAGGCAAAGGAAATTATTCCCGAAGTGGAGAAGATCCTCGGCCATTCTTTATATATCTCCGATGAAATCCTGCGGCGCAGATTGCTTAAGCGTACCCGGAATGAACCCCTGGTGCTTGAGGAGAATATCTCCTGGCAGGATATGGCAAAAGTCTCTGAGAACAATCACCTCATTGAACCGGTAGAAGTGATTGAAGGTATTTCCCGCACTTATAATAATGGAGAAGCCTTTGCCCATATCCTCGGATATATTGGCAGCCCCAATGAAAAAGAAATGGAAAGCCTGGATCTTCCGAAGTTTGGGGATTTGAGAATTGGAAAGAGCGGGCTGGAAAGAGTATTTGATCAGCAGCTTCGTGGTACGCCCGGCTATAAAAAAGTAGAAGTGGATGTGCATGGCCAGTTTGTGCGGGAAATTTCCCGGCAGGATGCTGTGCAGGGCGAACAGTTGCAGCTTACTATCGACTCCAGCTTGCAGGAGTTTGTCCACGCAATACTAAGTAAACGCGCGGCCGACGCCGCAGTTATTGTGCTCAACGCAAAAACCGGTTCAGTGCTTGCTCTCCACTCCACACCTTCATTTGATCCCAATCAGTTTGCCGATGGTGTTACACAGGAATACTGGGATGAGATCACTAGCAATTCCGGTAACCCACTGATCAATAACGCAGTTTCTAGTCCTTACCCCCCAGGCTCTACCTTCAAGCTGGTTACAGCATTATCCGGGCTGATCAATGGTATTGATCCTGAAAAGAAAGTTTTATGCACGGGTTCTTATAGTTCCGGCACCCGGAGTTTTCGTTGCTGGAACGCAAACGGTCATGGTTATTTAGGCATGAAGGATGCAATCGCTCAATCCTGTAATCCCTATTTTTATACGATCAGTCAAAGTGTAGGTATTAACAAAATTGCACAGGCAGCGAGAATACTGGGTTATGACCACAAAACCGGCATCGAGTTGCTTGATGAGCATAAAGGTCTGATCCCGGATACTGCTTGGAAGAAAGAGCGTTACAAGGAGAATTGGTATCCGGGTGACACTATCAATGCCTCAATCGGGCAGGGCTACGTGCTTGTCACTCCGATTCAGCTGGCTATTTCTACCGCGCGCATTGCTACAGGAAAGCTGATTTACCCAACTCTGTTGCACAACCATGAAGAGGTTCATCCCTCTGAACTCAATGGTGTAAGCAAGGAGCAGCTGGATATCATTAGAGAAGGTATGTATCGGTGTGCCAATCAACCCGGCGGTGTAGTTTTCCGGCACCAGATGTCGATCGGAGACTTTACTGTGGCTGGCAAAACCGGTACCGCACAGGTTGCAGATATGAAGCTAAAGGATAAAGGGCGAAAGTTTAAGCACCACGCTCTGTTTACCAGTTATGCCCCCACGCATGACCCGCAGTATGTGGTGACAGTGGTGGTTGAGCATGGGGAAGGCGGGTCAAAATCAGCGGCTCCCATAGCAAAACAGATTTATTTAAAGCTCATGGGCAAGCCAACTGAAATCGATGCAGTTAATAATATTGTCGATGAAGATGCTTAAAATATGAATTTAACTATTAATTTCCACGATTATTTGCTAATATTGGCGTTTTAGTTATTGTTTAAATTTGAGATGGGCTTACATTATGAGAACATGTACGACAATATTTACTCCCCCCAACCAGACATTTTATGATCTTATATTTGGGCCCACAATAATTGCAATTAAAAGGGGTAAGTTGCTTGGTTGTTTAGAGCAAAATATCAATAGCAACCATATGCTCCAGCTGGATACACCCAGCATAATAGGCGATCTAATACTATTGAATCCTGAGGTGCTCGTAAATCCTTATATGTATTTTACACATACTCAAAATATTAATAGCATAAATGACTTTTCATTTTTGAGTACCTACGATAAATCGCTGCATGCTGTTGTTATGTCTACCTGTTACCGGATGCTTCAGATCATATCGCTAAGTTTGCAGCACAGAATTGCGTTATCCCGTCTCAATAAGAATGCTAAGTTCATATACACAGGAATTGTATCAATTTTGCCAATTTACGTGATGGCGTTCCTAGGTTTCAATTCAATTGAGTTGGGAATGATGTCATTACTAGTCAGCGTATCCCCTTATATATTGAGCAACAATTGGTCAAATAGAATCAGAGAAATCGATTTAGTTTCAACTACCAAAGAATTTGTTTTTAAAAACGCTCTTCTGAATAATTGCCTAAGTTCAATCAGGAACGTAACCAGTACTTTGCTAGTGGGAGTTGGGTTTGGGTTGCTTTTTTCTTTCTTTAGTTATTACTTTAAGGATCCCAGGTTCTCGGTCGTTGTTGATGAAGCTTATGTCATACGTCATGATATTCAAATATGTAGACTTTCATCAAACTCAAATCAGCTATATGGCCTATCAGTATTAACTCATACTCATTGGTTAACCCAGATGTTTTTCTTACAAGCCAGCTGGTGTCTGGGTAGATTGGCTATAGATTTAGGGATAGGCTTATTGAATAAACTCAATATTATCCCTGATGCCAGAGATCTTTTCTACAATCAAACTTTCAGGAAGAGTAGCGTGAGTTTGCAGGCTTTAGCTCCTAAAGAAAGTATACAGCCAAACAAGAAAAGACCAGTTGCACCTGTTTCATATTCTGAATATACCCCGGCTAATCCTAAGATTCGGAAAGCAAAGGGTAAAAAGTTTGAGCCAGCACAACAGCCTGATGATGAGGCTTTACCTGGAGTAGCGACTGCAGTGAATAGAGATTTGCCGATTATCCAGGTTCCAGACTATCCTTTCCAGCCTTTGGTACCTTTTTATCCGGCACCACAATCTGTACCAACCTATGGGGTGGTAGCAAATACAAAGTGCCGACAGTTCGACCTTTTCTCCAGGTTATTACAAAATGCTGCCAACAGTGTTGCAAATGCAGATGGAGCTATTGAATGTTTAGATACTGCTACACAAGTATATGCAATTAGGCGGCCAAAATTGGATACCAGACTTCTTGGGCAAAAAGCCACAGGGCAATCAGCAGTGGTTAACGTATTAAAGCGTCTATACGGATATGAAAGAGCTTGGCTAGTTGAAGAAATGGACATTCCTTCAGTTGTGCCTTTTGCAAAAGAAACTAATCATGCTCGGTACAGTGATGCAGTTGCGAGTTTCGGCAGGGCGACCTAAGCAAGAGACATAAGGATTTCTTGACTAATCTATTAATTTTTATTATAATTGCCGGTAAATTAATTATATAATTAAGGTCGAATCATGAAAACCTGTACACCGATATTTACACCGAGTAATAATATTTTTGGTTATCTACTTGAGCCTACGATAATCAGTTCGCCGAGCGATGATCTGGTTGGTTATTTGAGGGATAAAATAAATAGCAACCACTGGCTGCCAGTAATAGGAAATAACGAATTCCTTGATATGTTGTCTGCTGCGGAAACAAATTCAGCTACTCAATCAGATTATACTAAAGCAATAGATCACGCTATAAACAAGCGTATGGCTTCGGCTTATAATGTAATGAGTGTCTTTGATAAATTCCAGCATCTAATGGTTCTATCTGCGTGCTATCGGATGCTTCATATCTTATCAATTAGCTTACAGCATAAGATCGCTTTATCTAACTATAGGAAATCTACAAAATTCATTTTAACTGCATTTACCGCATTAGCACCATTCGCTATAATGTCTTATATGGGCTATATTTCTACTGAATTAGTCATAGTGTCATTATTAACCAGTCTATCTCCTTATGTATTAAGCAATAAGTGGTCAAATAAAATAAGAGAAATAGATTTAATATCCACTACTAAAGAATTTATTTTTAAGAACTCTTTGCTTAATTGTTGCTTAAGCTCACTTAAGAACATCAGCAGCACTTTGCTTCTAGATTTAACCGGACTGTTTTTATCCTCGGTCTATTTCACTTCAAGTGATCCACAAGAATTTAAGTCCTTAGCAAATGCTTTCACCATCCGTCACAATGTTGAAGTATGTAGATTTACACACCTAGAATATGAATCGTCATATAGCTACTCGGTTTTAACACCAGCACATTTTGTAACCCGCTTACTGATGTGTGAAGCGGGATGGTGTTTAGGTCGGTTAGCAATAGACTTAGGAATGGGTTTGTTACAAAAAGTCAATATTATCAGTGATGCTAGAGATCCTTTCTATAATAGCACATTTAAAGGGCGAGCTCAGAAGCCAGCACATGCGCCAACCCAGCCAGCTGCTAGGAAACGACTAAAAGGTAAGGAGAGACGTGAGGGTGAGGAAGCTCCTGAATCCCATCAATATGCCTTACCACAGCAAAGCAATAGGAGGGTTAAGAAACAAAAACCAGTAGCTCCTCAGGCTGAAACTAAACACTTACCTCAACATGTAGCGCGAGCTAATGAGGATTTGCCTGTAATTCGGGTTCCTGATTACACCGACCAGCCTTTGGTTCCATTTTATCCTTTTGCGCAATCTGAGGCAACCTATGGGGTGGTGGCTAATCCTAAAGCCCGCCACTTTAATGAGTTCACAACAACTTTAAATAGAGCTCATAATGAGGTAGCAAATCCAAATGGCTATGTTGAATGCTTGGATCCAGGAAAACAGGTGTTTTCACTTAGGCCTAACCTTGATGCCAGACTACTTGGTCAAAAGGTGACTGGGCAAGAAGATGTAGCTTACGCATTAAATCGTGTTTATCCCTATGAAAGAGCTTGGGTTGCTATGGATAAAATACAAGAAACAATTGGTACCCTTACGGTAGTTCCATTTAGCAAACAAACTAATCACAGTAACTATCCCAGAACATTGGCCCTCTTTGCTTAGCCGGGTTTAATGCTCTTGCCCTTTGCCTTTGACCGGAGTGGCTTGTGTAACTTGTTCAGTATGAGAAGCTGCCTTTGGTGAGCCTTTAACTGGTGATGACTTAGTCACGTGCTCTGTATGCGAAGCATGAGAAGCTGCCTTTGGTGACTCTTTAACCGGAGTAGTTTTTGCTACCCGCTCAGCATGAGAAGAAGCTTTTGGTGAGTCTACATAATGTATGGCTACAGGTTTTACCAGATCTGCAGCATAATCTTTTGGATCTTGGCCATTAATTTTTATATTATATTTTGCAGCATTTTCAATGGCATACTCTATTGGTGAGAGGTTCCCTATTCTCATACCCTTATCAACGGCATATAAAGTCGGATCTTGCTTATTAATGGTTACTCCATAGCATATTGCATATATAATTGGCTCTAACCCACTAATTTTAATGTTGTTTAATACGGCATATTCTATTGCTGAGAAATCTCCAATTTTCACAGACCCTCCATAAGCATACAAAGTTGGATCTTTGCCATTAATTGTAACGCCTTTTTTCATAGCATATGGAAGTGCACTCTCGCCATTAATTTCTATATCATTTACAACGGCATATTCTATCATGGTTTTACCGTAATACGTATGTATGTCGTGCAGAGCTAAAATTGGGTCCAGATCATTAATTTTAATTTTTATACCCTTTCCAATCTGCTCTAGAACAAATTCTATTGGATCTTTGCGAGTATAACTTGTTTGAGTGCTCATGTCATCATAGTCATAACTCTCCTCGGTTTGTAAAATGTTTAAGCTATTCTTGATTGCATATATAATTGGGTCAGTATCGTTAATTTTTAAACCTTTTGTCATCGCATATTCTATTATGTCTAATCCTTCAATTTCCAAACCAATATCTTCGCGATATTTGATCAAGTCACTATCGTTGATTTTAATACCATTTTTAATTGCATAATCTACTGGATCTAATGTACCAATTTTTTCGTTATGGATTTTTAGATATATAATAGGGTCTTTGCCGTCAACTTTAATGCCATTGTTAACTGCATAGAGTATTGGATCTAATCCATCAATTTTCCTATTTTGTTTTCTTAAATATAAAATAGCATCTTGGTAATCAACTTTAATGCCATTTTTAATCGCATACTCTATTGGATCTAATCCATCAATTTTCCTATTCTTGCTTTTTAAATATAAAATGGCGTCTTGGTAATCAACTTTAAATCCATTTCTGGCTGCGAACTCATATGCATCTGCTACATTTGAACCATCAATTTCAATGTTGCTTTGGTATGCGTATAATATCGGATCCTGCCCCTTTATCCTTATACCTTCTTTGGCTGCGTAAAATATTGGACTTTTCTTATCAATCTTAATGTTGTTTTTTAGAGCATATTCAATCGGTGGCATGCCACCAACTGTGCAATTATTTTCAGCTGCATATACAATCGGATGTTTCCCATCCATTTTAACAAGCCATTCTCCATCGCTCCATCCTGTTGTAGGCTCTTGGCCATTCTTCTTTGTTATTTCTATGAGTTCAACAAGGTCTCTAAATTCTTTTAAGGCTACCCGATGAGCCTTAAACCTTGCTAAAATGTGGCCTTCTAATTCAGTATAGGCAGCATCCAAACCAGTCGCTTTAACAATATAATAGCTTTTAGATTTCGAGTTGTAGTCTAAATTATCAGTAAACTCCGGAAATGATAAGCCTCGCGGATCAAATCCCATTTGCTTTAATTCGTATAGACGCGATTTTATAAGATCAGCGATATATTCTTTCTTGAGCATGAGAATTTGATCAAAAGCTTCCCGGAATTCTTTTATATTAATACTTATGTTTCCTTTATATTCATATTTCTTGCAACCAACATTAAAATTGGTCCACATATCTTCACCATTAGTAAATAACATTGTAGTTGACCAGCCATGATCAATTTTAGCAAAAACACTTTTTTTGACTCCTAGCTCTTCCTCGGTCATAACCCCAATATTGCCAGCATGTCTATCTTGTTCGCCGCCAGCTAATAAAGCAGCTATCAGTTTTGCAGCTCCTTTCACACCTGTTAACGTTGTATCGCCAAATGACACTTTTGAAGGATCAGTATCTTCAGTATATTCTGCTACGGTTTTAAATTCAGGAAGAAATTTTGAGCGAAAAAGTGCTTCTTGAGGATCAGGATTTACAACTACGGCTAAAGTAGGTGTGCGGTTATAAAGAATTCTTTCATAAAATAGTGCCATCAAATATTCATAAAAAAAGGTTGTCGTATTATTCCGATCTCTGTTAACAGTATCTTTACCTGCTGGGTCAAATTTGCCTTTCTTAATTTCTCTACTGTAGATTTCTAGCGGGTTGAATTTCTTTATTCTCGTCTTCTCTGATGGTAGACGACTGGTAACATCAGTCATGAATGATTCTACTGCAGCAATTCCAAGTGTTTCAAATTGATCATCACTCTGAATATTTCCTTTTAATTTGATAGCATCAGTTAAAGCTATTATTGGATCAGTCTCATAGCCAGTCACGCCAGATGCTGTTATGGCAGCGGCTATTTCCCCATTTTTATAATCTGGACTCAGTTGTTCAAAAATCTCTTTACATTTCTCCACTCTTTCTGCAAAAGTGTATTGTCTAATATTAGGGACTTTGGATGCTTTTTTAACCATAAAAGTTTCGGTATTTATGTCTCCTGGCTTTGAGGGGCGTGTTGCTAAATAGCCTGTTGAGACACCTTGTGTCTTGCTATCTTCGCCCAAGCTTGTAAATGCTGATCTATCATCAGGTAATCTGTCTCTATGTAATTTTGAAATAGCATCTACGGAATCTTTATGCTTTTCTACAAACTTTCTGCGCTTTTCTGCCAATTGCTCCTTAAGCTGCTTCTTAATCATATATTCGGCTTCTTTAGAGACATTGGATAGATGCTCAGCAACTAAAGGCACAACTTCAGGGTTTGATAAAGCACCCTGTGTTTTAACAAGTACACTCTGATAGTCAAGTTTATCTTTCTCCGCAGATTGATCATACTCAATCTTAATATTAGCACTTACTATTTTATCTATTTCACGAAGTGTTTCTGTGACATTTGATTGAAATTCATGATAGCTAATCTTAATTCCGAGCTTAGTTTCCAATACACCACGTATATACATGGTTACTGCATGCAAGTCATCCTCGCTAAGAGGAGCCGAAGCTGCTTCTGGAGTTTTATCTTTATGATATGCTAAAATCTCGGTTACCGCCTCATCTCTAAAAACATTTTCTAATAGCCATGATGGTGAACCTTTCATATCGTTCCCTAATTCGTTGATATTTTAAGGTTACCATTTAGATATTAATTAAAGGTTAATTTAGCCAAATTCATAAGTACTAATCAAGGTTTTGCGCAGCTCAAGGTCAAGCCTGTGTTCCACCACTTTTCTTGCACTCATATGAGCATGGATAATCGCGAGCTCTCCTGCATGCGGGTAGTCAACGATGATTGCCAGATGCTGAGGGTTGTTATCAAAGCTGAGGAGGGCGAGTTGTCCTATACCTGGCTGCTGACACGCAGTTAAGTGATTGTTGAGTTCTTGCAGTAAAATAGTGCCATCATGGATTAAATGATAGTTGTTGCGGTCGAGATCAACTAGGGGTTGGCCGTAACGGGTTTTTAAGTCGAGTTCGGCCGCTACGCCTATAATCAGGCCGAGGCAGTCGCAACCAATTTGTTTAGAGCGGCCATGGCGATGAAACGGCGTGCCCAGCCACTGCCTGGCTACAGTGCAGATAGATTGAGTCATATGGGGATGTTAATTAGAGATTATAGTTAGGATGGAAAAATCGACAAGGTACAGTTGCTGTGCCTCCGCAATTTACTCTGAAATGCGCCAAATTTCCGTCATCGCGAGGAGCTTTGCTCCGTGGCGACCCAGTTGCGAGGCTGGAGTGAATTATGTGAATATTGTGTAAACGTTAAGACTGGGTTGCCGCGCCCCAAGTGGGGCTCGCAATGACGAGTAGTGGGCAGACTTCTCGATTCTGAGTTTTTAAGTGTCACACTAAAAAAGCAAGTACGCAAATGTTAATATATTAAATTTTAAATATCTATAGCACCCAGCGTAAAATGAACAAAGCGGCTATGGCTCCTACACCAATACCAAACGCAAGAAAGCGAAGAGGGGTGGACTTTGTACTTGCTACTATATTGCGGGTTTCTGCATCTACCCTAAGTTTATTGTTGGTTAAAGCCGTCTCCATCCTCGCGATAATATTATCAATGCGCACAAAGGCATGCGGTAATTCCTTGGCGGTAAGTTTAATCTTCTCGCTGAAATTTTTGAACTTGCCCTTAATGCCAAAGTTATCACCCGCCCACTCCTTAATCCAGGGTTCTGCAAGCTTCCACATATTGACTTCCGGGTAGATGCTCATGCCGACACCCTCGATAGTCACCATGGTTTTCTGTAGCAAAAGCAGCTGGGTCTGAGTTTCCATCTCAAAAGTTTTGGAGACTTCAAATAACTGTTTAAGCAGGCGCCCAATTGAAATGCGGTGCACCGGCAAGCCGACTATGGGCTCACCTATGCTCCGAAGCGCAAGTGCGAACAATATTCTATCCTGAGTTAAAGGCACATAGCCCGCGGAGAAATGAATATCTGACACCCGCTGATAATCCCTAGTAATAAAACCATAGAGGATCTCAGCAATATAGAGGCGGTCAGAGTGATCGAGAATTCCAATAATGCCAAAATCAACCAGGGCGATGTTGCCATCAGCGTCGACAAAGATGTTGCCAGGATGGAGATCGGCGTGAAAAAAACCGTCGCGGTAGGCTTGATTGAAGAAAGTTACCGCCAGCCTTTTGGCAATTTCATGCAGGTCATGTCCGGCTTCGATCAGCTTGTCCCGATCATGTATGGCTATGCCGTCCACCCACTCCATAGTCAGCACCCGTTTGCCTGTGTATTGCCAGAAGATCTTGGGAATGCGGATGTTGCTATCATCCTTGCAATTCTCCCGGATTGTATCGGCTGATGCTCCTTCAAAGCGCAAGTCCAGTTCAAATTTTATGGTGTCAGCCAGAGTTTTTATAACTTCCTGCGGCTTTAGCCTTGATGTACTACGGAAAAACACTGAGATAATATCTGCGATAAATGTGAACAATTTCAGATCTTTGGCAAATTTACGTTCGATATTTGGGCGCAAAACCTTTATCGCAACTACATCACCTTCCAGGGTGACTGCTTTATGCACCTGAGCGATGGAAGCAGCTGCAATAGGTGCAGGAGATATCTCCTTAAAATTCTGCTTCAGAGTGCCCTGCAGTTCGGTTTCTATACTCTTTTTCACTTCGTTAAAAGAAAATGGCGGTAGCCTATCCTGTAGCTTGGAAAGTTCTTCCGAAAAGATATCTCCGGTTAAGTCAGGTCGAGTAGATAATATCTGGCCGAGCTTAATAAAGCTGGGGCCCGAATACTGTAAAGCCCGAACGATAGCTTGGCTAAGCCGTCTTTCAGTATTGATTTTACTGTTTTTAGAAGTGGAAAAATGCCTCACAAACGCCAGTTTGAGAAAACGATAAGGGATGCCAAAATAAACGCAAATGGCCGCAAGCTTAATTAGCCTGAGAGTATTGATTAAAAATTCAAACATTATAAATCATTGAAAAGACGCTGCCTCTGAAAATACAGCAATATCATGGTTATTATCAAGTAAGAGTTTGTAAGTATTTCTTAGGCGGTTTGAGCTTTATTGTTTTGGATCTCTTTTT